>Ga0160485_100029_pt1 | contig 173939 bp, 161 predicted proteins | sample DIDnMG_2_FD_108224 | JGI IMG/M metagenome (GOLD analysis project Ga0160485, IMG submission 108224) | Enriched soil microbial communities from UW Madison campus, WI, USA - DID2878_E24_Lignin MG | ecosystem: Environmental > Terrestrial > Soil > Unclassified | place: USA: Madison, Wisconsin...
CACCTTGCCCGCGGCGTCGCGGCGCACCCACAGCGGGGCGGCCGTGTTGTCCGCGTGGGCGTGGCCGATGTGCACCTTGCCCTCGCGGGCTTCGTGGTCGTGGTCCTCGCGCAGCGCGGGCGGCAACTCGCGCTCGACCCACACCGAGCCGGCGCGGCGGAACATCAGGTCGGCGTAGCGGCTCTCGCGTTGAACGCCGTCCTTGCCGATCGACATCATGTGGTGCTGGATGCGCAGGTTCTGGTCCGGCGCCTCGGCATCGCCCGCGGCGCTGGCTGCCAGCGGGAAGGCCACCAGGGCGGTGGCCGCCAGCAGCGTCTTGAGCGTCGAGGATGCGGTCACAGGCCGGCCGCTTCCTTGACCTTGTTGAACACCTTGATGTTCTCCATGGTGCCCTTGAAGATCTTGGAGCCGGCGCCGCCGGCGAACAGCATCACGTCGCCGCCGCCGTGGGTTTCAGCACCGGGCGAACCCAGGTTGATGCCGACTTCCTGCAGGAAGTTGTCGTCGGTGGTGTCCATGGCGGTCTGGTCGTCGCGCGAGGCGGCGCGCGCGGGCGCGATCCACTTCTTGTTGCCGTCTTCCGCGTTGACGTCGCTGCCGGCGGTCGCGTTGGGGCGTCCGCCGTTGCCGAACACCAGCGTGGTGTACGGCTTGCCGTCCGCCGCCTTCGTGGGCTTGCCGTCGGCATAGCCGTTGACCAGGCCCAGGATCGGGTTGCCGATTTTCGGATAGCCGTTGAAGGCGATCGCGTGGTCATGGTCGGCGGTGACCACCACCAGCGTGTTCTTCAGGCCCGGGTCCTTCTTGTTCATGAAGTCGAGCGCGGTCTGGATGGCCGTGTCGAAGGCCAGCGTGTCTTCCAGCGCGCGCTTGGCATTGGTGCCGTGCAGTGCGTGGTCGATGCGGCCGCCTTCCACCATCAGGAAGAAGCCCTTGTCGTTCTTGCTGAGCACGCCGAGGGCCTTCTCGGTCATGTCCGACAGGCTGGGCTGGTCCAGGCTCTGCTTCGCGCGGTCGAGCTCGTAGGCCATTTCGCTCTGCGAGAACAGGCCCAGCAGCTTGCCGGTTGCGGCCGTGTCGACGGCCTTGAGCTTGGTGCCGGTGTCGACGTAGGTGTAGCCCTTGGCCTTCATTGCGGCCACCAGGTCGACGCCGTCGGTTCGCTTGCTGCTGGGGTTGGTCGCCACCGGCAGGTAGTTGCGCTGGCCGCCGCCCATCAGCACATCGACGCCGTCGAGCAGCTTGGGGTTGTAGTTGGCATGGCCCGGCACGCTCTGTTCTGCAATGGTGTTGTAGCCGTTGCGATTGCAGATGTGGGCATAGGTGGTGGCCGGCGTGGCATGGCCCACGCGCGTGGTCGAAACGGCGCCCACCGAACGGCCCTTGGCCTTGGCCAGCTCGAGCAGCGTGTCGGCGGCCTTGCCGTTGGTCGGCGGGCAGGTGGTGTTCTCGCCGTTGATGTATTGCTTGCCGGTGCTGTCCACGGCGACGGTGTCGCTCGACATCGAAATCACCTCGTTGCGCATCTTCACGCCGGTCATGTAGGCGGCCATCGAAGGGGCGCTGTCGGTGGTCTGGCCGTCGAGCGAATAGGTCTTCACGCGGGCCGCGTACGGCAGCGACTGCATGACGAGGTTCGCGCGCTCCGGGCTCACCAGCGAGCCGGGCTTGGCCGCCAGCTGTTTTTCGCCCTTGTAGATGCGCGCGGCGGTCACGGTGACCGGGCCCATGCCGTCGCCGAGGAAGAAGATGACGTTCTTGGCTTCGCCGGCGGCGTGTGCGCTGCCGGCCAGGGTGCCGGCGGCGGCGCAGAAGAGGGCGGCGGCCAGGCGGGTCTTGCGGGTGATGCGGTTCATGGTCGTGTTCATGTTGGTGTTCGTCGATGAGCGCTTGCGGCCCCTCACAGGCCGACCGCCTTCTTGATCAGGCCGAACACGTCGGTGTTGGTGATGACGCCGGAGAAGTTGTCGGCACCCAGGCCTTGCGCGCCGAGGAACACGTCGGCACCGCCGTGGGTTTCGGAGTCGCTGGCCGCGTCCGTGGGAACCACGGCTTCCTGCCTGTAGTCCTTGCTTTCCAGCGCGGTGCTGTCGATGGGGCCGCGCGTGGCCAGGCGGACAGGGCCGTTGCCGAAACCGATGATGGTGTACGGGTTGCCGTCCACGTCCTTGCTGGTCTTGCTGTTGTCGACGTAGTCCTTCACCAGGCCCAGCACGCCCGGCTTGCCCGGCTCGGTCTTGCCGGTGCGCGCGGCATAGCCGTTGAGCTGCAGCGTGTGGTCATGGTCGGCCGTGACCACCACCAGCGTGTTCTTCAGGCCCGGGTCGATGGCCTGCATCTTGTCGAGCGCGAGCTTGATGGCGTCGTCGAAGGCGCCGGTGTCCTGCAGCGCGCGGCGGGCGTTGGTGGCGTGCAGCGCGTGGTCGATGCGGCCGCCCTCCACCATCAGGAAGAAGCCCTTCTTGCGCGCGGCCAGTGCGTCGATGGCCTTGCCTGTCATTTCGGCCAGGCTCGGTTCCTTGGTGGCGTCGCGGTCGAGGTCGTAGGCCATGTGGCTCTTCGTGAAGAGGCCGGCGATCTTGGTGGTGCCGTCGACTGGCAGCTTGTCGAACTCGGTCTTGCTGCCGGCGTAGCTGTACTTGGCGGTCTTCAGTTCGGCGATCAGGTCGCGCTTGTCGTTGCGCTTGCCGCCCGCTTCCTTGGAGAGGAAGTAGTCCGTGCCGCCGCCGAAGAACACGTCGACGCCGTCGCCCAGCTTGCCGTTGTAGCCCGCGCCGCCCGGCACCAGCGCCGCGGCGATGGTGTTCTCGGCGTCGCGGTGGCACACGTGCGAGTACGTGGCGGCGGGCGTGGCGTGCGTGATGCGGGTGGTGGTCACCACGCCGGTCGCATAGCCCTTGGCCTTGATCTGCTCCAGCAGGGTCTCGACGGCCTGGCCGTTGCCCGAGGGGCAGGTGCTGTCGAAGTTGACGTGATAGGCCTTGCCCGAGGCGTCGGTGGCCTTGGTCTCGGGGCTCATGGAGATGACTTCGTTGTTCATCTTCACGCCGGTCATGTAGGCCGACATCGACGGCGCGCTGTCGGTCACCTGGGCGTCGTTCGAATAGGTGTGGACGAAGGCCGTCTCGGGCAGCGTGTCCATCGTCAGGTCGCCGTCTTCGCCGACCTTGTAGATGCGCGCGGCGGTCATGGTGGTGATGCCCATGCCGTCGCCCAGGAAGAACAGCACATTCTTCTGGGGCTGTGCGGCGGGCTGCTGCGGTTGCTGCGGCAGCGGCAGCAGCTGGGGGCCGTGGTTGCTGCCGCCGCAGGCGGACAGCAATAGCGAAGCGCCCAGCAGCGCTGGGGCAATGAAGCGTTGGGTCATGCGACTCCTCCGGAGGATTGTTTGAGTAGTGCGCGTGGCGCACAGATGTTCCGGAGGTGAAATCTAAAGACGTCGCGTGACTCGGCCATGACGACGCATGTCCGCTGAAATAGTTCAGCGAATTTCAAGAAAGAAACACGCCGGAAGACTCCGGCGTGTCATGTCCGCTTGCTAGCGGGGAGGGCGCTTGCTCAGCGCGCCGCCATCCAGCGCCAGGCCACCGCGCCCGCCGCCGCCGCCACGCCGCTCACCACCGTGCCCCAGGCGATGTCGATGAACGACAGGGCCAGCGGCCAGTTGCGGATCACCGCCAGGTTGGTCAGGTCGTAGGTGGCGTAGCAGAACATGCCGAACAGCGCGCCCAGCACGGCCGCGCGAACCACGCTCTGCGCCTCGACGCCGGGCATGATCGCGAACAGCAGCAGGCCTATCGGGTAGACCAGGTAGAAAACAGCGGCAAAGGCCAGGCGCGGGTTCGGCGACATCAGGTCGCCCATGGCCTCCTGGTACATGCCCTTGGCGACGACGCCCAGCCAGATCATGTCGATCACCAACAGCACCACGAAGGTGACTGCCCATGCAACCAAGTGTTTAGTGCTCATTCGCGGCATCGTATCCGCGCAGCCTGGGCCGCCTGCGAAAATTGCGCCTTTGGACTACAACGGACCGCCGTTGACGGATATGCCCCTGCACACCACCGCCCTCGTTCTTTTCTCCGGCGGCCAGGACTCGACCACCTGCCTCGCCGACGCGCTCTCGAAATACCAGCGCGTCGAAACCCTGGGTTTCGACTACGGGCAGCGCCACCGCGTCGAGCTCGACGTGCGCGGCACCATCCTCGCGAAGATGCGCGAGCGCTTTCCCGAGTGGGCGCCCCGCCTGGGCGAAGACCACGTGCTCACGCTGGCGGCGCTGGCGCAGCTCGGCGGCTCCTCGCTGACCGAGGAGGTCGCCTTCGCGATGCAGGCCGACGGCCTGCCCAACACCTTCGTGCCGGGGCGCAACCTGCTGTTCCTCACGCTGGCCGGCGCGCTGGCGTACCGGCGCGGGCTGCAGGTGATCGTCACCGGCGTGTGCGAGACCGACTTCTCCGGCTACCCCGACTGCCGCGACGACACCATGAAGGCCATGCAGCTCGCCCTGTCGCTCGGGCTGGAGCGCCGCCTCGTCATCGAGACGCCGCTCATGTGGATCGACAAGGCCGAGACCTGGCAGATGGCCCACCGCCTGGGCGGCGAGCCGCTGGTCGACCTGATCGTCGAGGAAACGCACACCTGCTACCTCGGCGACCGCACGCACCGCCAGGCCTGGGGCTATGGCTGCGGCGAGTGCCCCGCCTGCGACCTGCGCAAGAAGGGCTGGGAGCGCTACGCCGCCGCCGGCTGAACGGCCGCGGTGTCCAGCCGGTAGCGCGGCCCGCCGCCGGCCGCGCCCTCCGCCTGCGGCACCATCGTCCAGCGCTGGTTGTGGAAGTCGCCCACGGCCGCGCGGTGCGCGATGGACACCATCGCGCCGCCGGCCGCCTGCACCGTGGCCGCGAGGCGCTTGTAGAGCACGCCCTCGGCCTGCGCGTCCAGCGCGCTGGTGATCTCGTCGGCGAACAGCCACGCCGGCTTCTTCAGCAGCACGCGCGCAATGGCCAGGCGCTGCTGCTCGCCGCCGGAGAGTTTCTGGCTCCAGGCGTCGCTCTCGTCGAGGCGGTTCACCAGGTCGGGCAGCAGGGCGTCGGCCAGTGCCTGGCGCAACTGGTCGTCGTTGAAGTTCGTGGCCGGGTTGGGATAGGTCAGCGCGTCGCGCAGCTTGCCGTCGGGCACATAGGGCCGCTGCGGCATGAAGGCGACGTTGTCGGGCACCTGCAGCCGGCCTTTCGAGAACGGCCAGATGCCCGCGAACGAGCGGAACAGCGTCGACTTGCCGCTGCCCGACGGGCCCTGCAGCAGCACGCTGTCGCCGGGCTTGACCGCCAGGGCGGCGCCGGCGAGCAGCGGCGTGCCGTCGGGCAGCGCGACGCCCAGGTCATCGCTGTGCAACACCGCGGCGGGCGCACGCTGCAGGCCGTCGTCCTGCGCGGCATGGGCGGCCATGCTGTCGTCGAAGCTGGTGAGACGGTCGGTGGTGGCGCGCCACACGGCCACGCTGTCGTAGTTGTCGACGAACCAGCTGAGCGACTCCTGCACCTTGCCGAAGGCCGAGCCGATCTGCATCAGGTGGCCCAGCTGGAACGCGCCGCCAAAGTACTGCTGCCCCGCCACCAGGAACGGAAAGATCACGGCCGCCTGCCCGAAGAACGAGGTGAAGGTGACCAGGTTCTTCTGCTGCTTGATCAGCAGCAGGTAGTTGCGCAGCACGTTGCTGAAGCGCAGGTCGAGCTGGTCGCGTTCGACCTTCTCGCCGTGGTCCAGCGCGATGGCCTCGCTGTATTCGCGCACCCGCACCAGGTGGTGCCGGAAGTCGGCCTCGAAGCGCTGCTGCCTGAAATTCAGGCCGATCAGCGGACGGCCGATGAAATGCGTGATGACGGTGCCCAGCACGGAATATCCCAGCGCCACCCAGACCATCGCGCCGACGATCTGGTGGGAGGTGCCGTTGAACGTGAACGAGAAATTGCCCGACAGCCCCCACAGCAGCCCGATGAAGCTCATGAGCGTGACCACGGCGTTCAGCAGGCCCATGGAGAGAGACATCGTGGCGCTGGTGAAGATCTGCATGTCTTCCTGGATGCGCTGGTCCGGGTTGTCCGGCGTCTGCCCGTCCTTGCCGGCGTAGCGCGCCAGTTCCAGGTGATAGAAGGTGCGGTCGGCCATCCAGCGCGACAGGTAGCTGCGCGTCATCCAGGTGCGCCAGCGCAGCTGCAGCAGCTGGGTCACGTAGAACTTGAGCACCTGCACCGCGATGTTGGCGAAGGCGATCCAGCCGAACACGCCCACCTCGTGCCAGAAGACCGCCGCGTTCTTGTTCTGCAGCGCGTCGTAGAAGCGGCCGTACCACTCGTTGCCGAGCACGGCCACGTACACGTAGAACAGGTTGAGCGCGACGATGGTCAGCAGCATCGCGCGGGCGCGCCACTTTTCCTCGGAGCTGAAGTAGGGCGCCGCGAGCTTGAATACCCGGCGCAGGACCTGGACCAGCGTGCCCGTGCGCGCGGTGATGGAGGGGGATGAAGACATGCGGTTTTCCTCTCGGCGCTCGTGCGCCGCTCGCCATGAGGAAAACATATGTTTCTTAGATGGGGCTGAATCGCTCCCGCCGCCTCGAGAACCGCTCAGTTCAGCATCACCCGCGCCGCGACGGCCAGGAAATGCGCCAGCGGGGGCGTCTTCAGTCCTTCCGTCTTCGCCTCTTCGTCCCACAGGCGCAGCCGCACGGCGTCGTCGGCCCAGTGGTGCTCGGCAAAGTGACGGGCCGCCTCGTCGTCCATCACGCCGCCCTGCAGCGCGAGGCTGCGCACCGAGTCGGGCGAGAGTTTCGAGAAATAGCCGGGCCGCGTGGCGCACAGGTAGCGCTTGGCGTCCACGTGCAGCCGTATGGGCTCGCGCACCTCGACGTCGAAGGCGCCGCGCAGCAGGGGCAGGGCGATGTACTGGTGGCGGTCGTCGATGCCGAGCTCTGTAGGAGAGTGCGATAGCGTCTGGTGCTCGGCGATCAGCAGGTGGCCCAGGTCGTGCAGCAATGCGGCCGTCACCAATGAGTCGCTGGCGCCGGCCTGTTCCGCGAGCCAGGCGCATTGCAGCGCGTGTTCGAGCTGCGTGACGGGCTCGCCCGCATAGGCAACCCCGCCTCGTTCGGCGAACAGGCGGGCGATCTCGGCGAGGTCGAGTGTCATGGAAGTGGAACGCAGCGGGCGGAGGGAAAGCGCGGGTGACAGCACGCGAAGTCTGGCGCGCAGCGGTGACATGCGGATGACGACGCCCGTTTTCCCTGGTGCCATTTTTGGGATTTGTGTTTTTTTGAGGCATCTGACAAATCCCTGTCACATGCCGCTGCCAGCATCGCCGCATTCGTCGCTGGACAGGATTTGCGTACTTTCGGTCTCCTGCCCGCAGCGTCTTCCGAATTGCCTCACTTCTTTTTCCACTTGGGAATCTCCACCATGCTGCACCGTCAACTCCGCCGCGCCTTCGTGCCGGCCGTCCTGTTCTCGCTGGCATTTGCCGCATCGGCCCAGGGCCGCACCGAACTGCTGGTCTATACCGCGCTCGAGGCCGACCAGGTGCAGGCCTACAAGGCCGCGTTCGAAAAGGAGAACCCGAGCATCGAACTGAAGTTCGTGCGCGACTCCACCGGCATCGTCACCGCCAAGCTGCTGGCCGAAAAGGCCAACCCGCAGGCCGACGTGGTGTGGGGCCTGGCCGCCACCTCGCTGATGCTGCTCGACAAGGAAGGCATGCTCCAGCCCTACGCGCCCAAGGGCCTGGACGCCATCAAGCCCAACATGCGCGATGCGGCCAACCCGCCCAAGTGGGTCGGCATGGACGTGTGGTCGTCGGCCATCTGCTTCAACACCGCCGAAGCCGCGAAGAAGAACCTGCCCAAGCCCACCAGCTGGGCCGACCTGACCAACCCGGTCTACAAGGGCCAGATCACCATGCCCAACCCCGCCGCGTCGGGCACCGGCTACCTGATGGTCTCGGGCTGGATCCAGATGATGGGTGAAGAAAAGGCGTGGAAGTACATGGACGCGCTGCACCAGAACATCGGCATCTACAGCCAGTCGGGCAGCAAGCCCTGCCGCCAGGCCGGCGCCGGCGAGTTCGCGCTGGGCATGTCCTTCGAATACCGCGCCAACAAGACCAAGCGCGAAGGCGCGCCCATCGACATCGTGCTGCCGAAGGAAGGCCTCGGCTGGGACATGGAAGCCACCGGCATCGTCAAGACCAGCAAGAAGCAGGAAGCCGCCAAGGCGCTGGCCGACTGGGCCGTCACCAGGCAGGCCAACGAGCTGTATGCCAAGAACTTCGCCGTGCTGGCGCTGCCGGGCGTGCAGGAAAAGCTCGAGTTCGTGCCGGGCGACGTCGAGAAGCTGCTCGCCAAGAACGACTTCGCCTGGGCTGCCGCCAACCGCGACCGCATCCTGACGGAGTGGTCCAAGCGCTACGAGTCCAAGTCGGAAAAGAAGCCCCTCTGATCCAACCCCCAGGCGGTATCCGGCCATGACGAGCAGCAGCTTTCTTTCCCTTCGCGGCATCGGCAAGTCCTTTGGCGCCACCCGCGTGCTCGACGGCATCGATCTCGACATCGAGCCCGGCGAGTTCGTGTGCCTGCTCGGCCCCTCGGGCTGCGGCAAGACCACGCTGCTGCGCATCGTCTGCGGCATCGAGCGTGCCGACAACGGCCGGATCCTGCTGGGCGGGCAGGACATCGCGGGCCTGCCGCCCGCGGCGCGCGGCTTCGGGGTGGTGTTCCAGTCGTATGCGCTGTTCCCCAACCTCACGGCCGCGCAGAACATCGCCTACGGCCTGCACCCCACCGGCGCGCTGGCCCGCGAGATGGCCAAGCGCTCGCGCGAGATGCTCGACCTGGTCGGGCTGGCCGCGCATGCCGACAAATACCCGGTGCAGCTCTCGGGCGGCCAGCAGCAGCGTGTTGCGCTGGCACGCGCGCTTGCGCCCAATCCGCGCCTGCTGCTGCTCGACGAGCCGCTCTCCGCGCTCGACGCGCAGGTGCGCGCCAGCCTGCGCAGCGAAATCCGCGCGCTCCAGAAGCGCCTGGGCATCGTCACCATCATGGTCACGCACGACCAGGAAGAAGCCCTGTCGATGGCCGACCGCGTGGTGCTGATGCACAACGGCCGCATCGAGCAGGCCGGCACGCCCGACGAGCTGTACCGCCAGCCGCGCACCCGTTTCGTGGCCGGTTTCGTGGGCCGCATGAACATGCTGCCCGCCACGGTGCTGGCCGACGGCAAGGTACGCGTGCGCGACAGCGAGCTGCTTTGCGCCCCCGGCAACCTGAGCGTCGGCTCGCAGGCCACCGTGGGCATCCGCCCCGAGCACGTGGTCGTGAAGCGCTACGGCACCGAACTCGGCGCCAACAGCTTCGCGGCGCGCCTGCTCGACACCGAATTCTTCGGCAACCGCACCTCGGCCCGCCTGGCCTGCGAGCCGCTGGGCATCGAGATCGAAGCCGAGCTGCCGGCCGACGCGCGCGGCGGTGGCGGCGAGCCGCTGGTGCCGAGCAGCATGGTGCACATCCAGTTGCCGTTGAATGCGCTGTCCGTTCTGGCGCATTGAGATGAGCGGGTGTCCTTTGGGCCTTTCAGGGCGCGCTCACGCCGACGGGGTACCTTGCTCCGCGAATGTCCCCCGGCCTGCGGCCTCCTCCTCCTTTATTTCGCTGCGCAAGGCACCCCATCGGCGTGATCGTTGGACAGAGCGCCGGTTGATCGGCCGAGCACCAGCGGCGTGCCCCGTGCGCAGGGCGTCGGGTGCTCCCCGCAGCGAAATAAAGGAGGAGGGGCGAAGCCCCGGGGGACATTCGCGGAGGGGAGTACCCGGCGGCCTGTGCGCGCGCCCCGAACAACAGCGTCGCGACCCGACATGAACAGTTCCCCAGACACCATCGCCATGGTGCCCCCCATGGCAAAGCACTCAAGCGCGTTCGATCGCGAACGCTGGATCACCGGCGCGGCCGTTCTGCTGGTCGTGCTGCTGCTGGTCGTGATCGTCGCGCTGCCGGTCGGCGCGCTGGTCGGCCAGAGCTTCTTCGACCGCGCGGGGGCCTTCGTCGGCCTGGCCAACTTCGCGCGCTATCTCGACAACCCTGCGCTGGTGCAGTCGGCGTTCAACAGCCTGGGGCTCGCGGCCCTGAGCGCGGTGATCTGCACCGCCATCGCCTACGTCTACGCCTACGGCCTCACGCTGTCGTGCATGCCGGCCAAGGGCCTGCTGCGGGCGGTGGCGCTGGTGCCGCTACTGGCGCCATCTCTGCTGCCGGCCATCAGCCTGGTCTACCTGTTCGGCAACCAGGGCCTGTTCAAGGGGCTGATGGGCGACGTGTCGATCTATGGGCCGCTGGGCATCGTGCTGGGCTCGGTGTTCTGGACGCTGCCGCATGCGCTGCTGATCCTCACCACGGCCATGGCCACCTCCGACGGACGGCTCTACGAGGCCGCGCAGACGCTGGGCGCCTCGCGCTGGCGCATCTTCCGCACGGTGACGCTGCCGTCCTCGCGCTATGGCCTGATCGTGGCCGCGATGGTGGTGTTCGTGCTGGTCATCACCGACTTCGGCGTGCCCAAGGTGGTGGGCGGCCAGACCGGCGTGCTCGCGACCGACATCTACAAGCAGGTGGTCGGGCAGCAGAACTTCCAGATGGGCGCGGTGGTGGGCCTGGTGCTGCTGATTCCGGCGGTGCTGTCTTTCCTGGTGGAGCGGCATGTGCGCGGCAAGCAGGCGGCGGCGCTGTCGGCGCGTGCCACGCCCTACCAGCCCGAGCCGGTGAAGGCGCGCGACCGTGCGCTGCTGGCCTTCTGCGTGCTCACGGCCTGCGGCATCCTGGTGATGATCGGCATGGCGGTGTTCGCGTCGCTGGCCACCTACTGGCCCTACAACCTGGCGCCTTCGTTCAAGAACTACGACTTCAGCAACATGGACGGCGGCGGTTGGGGCAGCTACTTCAATTCGCTGCGGCTGGCCGTGTGCGCCGCCGTCGCGGGCGCGTTCATCACCTTCATCTCGGCCTACCTGGTCGAGAAGCCGCGCCACTTCGGCCTGCTGCGCGAACTGCTCAACCTGCTGGCCAACCTGCCGCTGGCGGTGCCCGGGCTGGTGCTGGGCGTGGGCTACATCTTCTTCTTCATCTCGCCGTCGAACCCGCTGCGCGCCATCTACGGCAGCATGACCATCCTGGTGGTGTGCACCGTGGCGCACTTCTTCTCGGTGGCGCACCTCACGTCGCTCACCGCGCTGCGCCAGCTCGACCGCGAGTACGAGCTGGTGTCCGAGTCGATGGGCGTTCCGTTCTGGCGCACGCTGTGGCGCGTGCACCTGCCGGTGGCGCTGCCCACCGTGCTCAACGTGGGCGGCTATTTCTTCGTCAACGCGATGACGACCGTGTCGGCCGTCGTGTTCCTCTATTCGCCGCAGACCTCGCTGGCCGCCATTGCCGTGCTCAACATGGACGATGCCGGCGACGTCGCGCCCGCCGCGGCCATGGCCTCGCTGATCATGCTCACGGCCGCCATCGGCCGCGGGGTGTTCGCGCTGGCGGGGCATTGGGCGCTCAAGCGCACCCAGAACTGGAGACACCGGTAATGCCCGGTACCCAAGCCCATCATCCCGATCATTTCGACCTCGTCGTGGTCGGCGCCGGCATCGTCGGCCTGGCCCATGCCTACACCGCCGCGCAGCGCGGACTCAAGGTCTGCGTGGTGGAGCGCGACGCGGCCTGTATCGGCGCCTCGATCCGCAACTTCGGCTTCATCACCATCACCGGGCAGGCGCCCGGCGACACCTGGCGCCGCGCCATGCACGCACGCGACGTGTGGCAGCGCATCGCGCCCTGTGCGGGCATCGACATCGTGCACCGCAACCTCTGGCTCGCGGCCTGCCGGCCCGAGGCGCACGACGTGCTCGAAGCCTTCATGCGCACGCCGATGGGCGAAGCCTGCGAGCTGCTCGACGCCGCCGATGCGCAAGCCAAGGCACCGGCGCTGAACCTGTCGGACGCATGCTCGGTGCTGTTCAGCCCGCATGAGCTGCGCGTCGAGTCGCGCACCGCCATCGGCCTGCTCGCCCGCTGGCTGGCCGAAGCGCACGGCGTGACGTTCCGCTTCGGCGAGGCGGTGCTCGAGGTGCAGACGCCGCGCGTGCGCACCTCGCGCGGCACGCTGCATGCCGAGCGCGTGGCGGTCTGCACCAACACCGATCTTCACGGCCTCTTTGCCGATCGCATGGCCGCGCACGAACTCACGCTGTGCCGCCTGCAGATGCTGCGCGTGAAGCCCCAGGCGGGCTTCCAGCTGCCGGGCTCGGTGATGACGGACCTGAGCCTGGTGCGCTACGAGGGCTACAGCACGCTGCCCGAAGCCGCCGCGCTGCTTGCCCGCCTGCAGCAGGAGGAGGCCGCTTCGCTGGAACACGGCATCCACCTGATCGTGGTGCAGAGCGCCGACGGCTCGCTGGTGGTGGGCGACTCGCATCACTATGGCGACGCGCCCGAGCCCTTCGCGATGGAAGAGGTCGACCAGCTCATCCTGCGCCATCTGCGCAGCACGCTCAACCTCGAGACCGCGCGGGTCACCGAGCGCTGGACCGGCGTGTACCCCTCGTCGAAGACCACGCCCTGCGTGATCGACGCGCCCGACGACGCCACGCGCGTGGTGATCGTCACCAGCGGCAGCGGCGCCAGCACCGGCTTCGGCATTGCGCACGACGTCTTCGAGCAATGGTGAGGCGCCCGCCGCGCTTGCCCCCGTTCCCATTCTTCCTATCCTTGCCATGAACGCCCACAACCATTCCCAGCTCCAGGCCGTCGTCTTCGATTGGGCCGGCACCATCCTCGACTTCGGCTCCTGCGCGCCCATGGGCGCCTTCGTGAAGCTGTTCGAGCAGTTCGGCGTGGACATCACCATCGCCGAGGCGCGCGGCCCGATGGGCGTGGCCAAGTGGGACCACATCAAGGCGCTCGGCACGCTGCCGCGCATCGCCGCCCAGTGGGAAGCCAGGCAAGGCCACGCTTTCAGCGATGCCGACGTCGACAGGCTCTACGAAATCTTCACGCCGATGAGCGCAGCCAGCGCGCGCGACCACGCCACCTTCATTCCGGGCGCGGTCGAAGCGGTGAACGTGGCACGCCAGCGCGGCCTGAAGATCGGCTCCACCACCGGCTACAACCGACCGATCATGGAAGTCGTCGTGCCCATCGCCGCGGCCGGCGGCTATGCGCCCGACAACCTGGTGTGCGGCGGCGACCTCGCCGAAGGCCGCCCGTCGCCGCTCATGATGTACCGCTGCTTCGCCGACCTCGGCGTGTGGCCGCCGCACACGGTCGTGAAGGTGGACGACACCGGCGTCGGCCTGCAGGAAGGCCTGAACGCGGGCACCTGGGCCGTGGGCGTGGCCATCAGCGGCAACGCCAACGGTCTCACGCTGGCCGAGTGGCAGGCGCTCGACGAAGCGCAGCAGCAGGAGCGCCGCACGCGCGCCACCGCCGAACTCGAGGCCGCCGGTGCGCACTACATTATCGACAGCGTGGCCGACCTGCCGAAGGTGCTCGAGTACATCGAGCAGCGGCTGCAGCGCGGCGAGCGCCCCACGGCCTGATCGAAGCCGCGCGGCCCCGGCACGCGGCGGCGTCCGACTTGACGCGCCGCGAGGCAGGCATAGCATGGCTGCATGCGAAGCACATCCTTTGTTCTTCTGTTCTGTCTGGGCCTGCTCGTGGGCGCCTGCGACGACAAGCCGAAGCCCGGTGTGCCGGTGCCGAAGGCTTCCGTGAGTGTCGCGGTGCCCGTGCTGGCCGAAGGCTGATCCCCGCAGGCAGGCGGTTGCGGCGCCTTCGGCGCGGCCGCCGCGCGCTTCAGCCATTGCCGTGCAGCACCACGCCTGCGGCTGTCTTCCGCGAGAATGCCACGCGACATGCGCTGGCCCTTCCCGGCGCGGAGAAGAACAATGACGACGACCCGAGAGACAACCGCCCACCAGGCGGATTCGCGCTACGCCATGCTGCGCCTGGGACTCACGCTGCTGATCATGACGGTCGGCAGCAGCGGCATGTACGTGGTGTCGGTCATGCTGCCCGCGGTGCAGGCCGAATTCGGCATCGCCCGCGCCGATGCTTCGCTTCCCTACACATTGCTGATGCTGGGCTTCGGCCTCGGTGGCGTGCTGATGGGCAAGCTGGCCGACCGCGTCGGCGTGATGTGGCCGCTGCTGTTCGGCTCGGTGTTCCTGGGCGCGGGGTACATCGCCACCGGCATGTCGGGCGGCATCGTGTCGTTCACCGTCGCACAGGCGCTGCTGGTGGGGCTGCTCGGCAGTTCGGTGGCCTTTGCCCCGCTGGTGGCAGACACCTCGCTGTGGTTCGTCAAGCGGCGCGGCATCGCGGTCGCGGTGTGCGCGAGCGGCAACTACCTGGCGGGCGCGGTGTGGCCGCCGATCGCGCAGCATTTCGTCGAGCTGGTGGGCTGGCGCCAGACCTACATCGGCATGGGCGTCTTCTGCGGCATCACGATGGCGCTGCTGGCCCTGTGCTTCCGTGCGCGGCCGCCGGCGCTTGCGCAGGCGCCTGCCGAGGTCAATGCATCGAGAACGGCACTCCCGCGAGACCCGGCACGGCCCTTCGGCCTGAGCATGGGCACGGCGCAGGGCCTGCTGTGCGTGGCCGGCGTAGCGTGCTGCGTGGCAATGGCGATGCCGCAGGTGCACATCGTGGCCTACTGCGGCGACCTCGGCTATGGCCCCGCGCAGGGCGCGATGATGCTGTCGCTGATGCTGGGCTTCGGCATCGTGAGCCGGCTGGTGTCGGGCGCCATCTGCGACCGCATCGGCGGGCTGCGCACGCTGCTGCTGGGCGGCGTGCTGCAGTGCGTGGCGCTGCTGCTGTTCCTGCCTTTCGACGGGCTGGTGCCGCTCTATGTGATCTCCGCGCTGTTCGGGCTGTTCCAGGGCGGCATCGTGCCTTCGTACGCGATCATCGTGCGCGAGCACTTTCCGCCGGCGGAAGCGGGTGCCCGCGTGGGCACGGTGCTGATGTTCACGCTGTTCGGCATGGCGCTGGGCGGCTGGATGTCGGGCAAGGTGTTCGACCTCACGGGCAGCTACCACGCGGCCTTCCTGAACGGCATCGGCTGGAACCTGGTGAACGTGAGCATCGCGTCCTTCCTGCTGTTCAGGACGCTTCGGCGATCAGGCGGCCGAGTGTTTGCATTGCCCGCTCGCTGAGCGCATGCCGTTGCGGGGCAGCACTTCATCTGCACCGGTCAATTGAGGCGAATCTGCATCTGTTCTTTTTGGCCCGGCGGGGCCACACTAGTCCTCATGTCGAATCTGCTGGGCGCGGTGCGCGCCGTTCTCTGGAGTTTCATCGGGCTGGGCGGCCGCCGTGCCGATGCCGACAAGCGGACCGCTCAGGTCGGCATCCTGCCGCTCATCGGCGTGGCGCTGGTCCTGGTGCTGCTGTTGATCGCCGGGCTGCTGGCCCTGGCGCACTACGCAGCCGGCGCATGAAGGCCGGCCTCCGATTCGCCGCGACCGCGCTGCTGCTCGTGGTGTCCGGCCTGGCCGGGACTGCAGGTGCCGCGACGCCCGCCGCCGTGCCCGACACCATCGAGCAGCGCGTGGCCGCATGCATCGCCTGCCACGGCCGCGAAGGCGCGACCACCAATGCCGGCTACTTTCCGCGCTTGGCGGGCAAGCCGGCCGGCTACCTCTTCAACCAGCTCGTGAGCTTCCGCGACGGGCGGCGCTCCAACAGCGACATGGCGTACATGGTGCAGCACATGTCCGACGCCTACCTGCACGAGATCGCCGAGTACTTTGCCGGGCTCGATTTGCCCTATCCGCCGATCTCGCTGCTCAGCGACGCCAAGCCCGAAGTGCTGGAGCGCGGCCGCGTGCTCGCGCTGCAAGGCGACGCCGAGCGCCGGCTGCCGGCCTGTGTGCAGTGCCACGGCGCGGCCCTGACCGGCGTGCAGCCCGCCACCCCGGGCCTGCTGGGGCTGCCGCGGCTCTATGTGGCGTCGCAGCTCGGCGCCTGGCTCACGAACGAGCGGCATGCCATCGCGCCCGACTGCATGGCCGAAGTCGGCCGCCGCATGTGGACCTCGGACGTCAACGCGGTGGCGAGCTGGCTGGCAACGCAGCCGATGCCGGCCAACACCAAGGCCGTTGCGTCGCTGCCGGCGCCGATGCCGATCGCCTGCGGCGGTACCGCGAAGTGACGAAAGAAGCACCCATGAGCCTGCTGCGGCGCACCGTCTGGGTGGTGCTGGCGCTGATCGTGCTGCTGGCGCTGGTCTCCGGCGTCCTGGTGGCAATGAACCTGCGCGGCGAGGACGCGCTGCCCGCGCAGGCCGAGAGCTTCAACGCCACGCCGCAGCTGGTCGAGCGCGGCCGCTACCTCGCCTTGGCCGGCAATTGCGCGGGCTGCCACACCACGCGCGGCGGCCGGCCCTATGCGGGCGGCCTGCCCATCGAGACGCCTTTCGGCACCATCTATTCGAGCAACCTGACGCCCGATGCGCAGACCGGCATCGGCGGCTGGAGCAGTGCGCATTTCTGGCGCGCAATGCACAACGGGCGCAGCAAGGACGGGCGCCTGCTTTACCCGGCATTTCCGTATCCGAACTTCACCAAGGTGACGCGCGAAGATTCGGACGCCATCTACGCCTACCTGCGCAGCCTGGCGCCGGCGTCGGAGCAGAACCGCGAGCACCGGCTGCGCTTTCCGTACGACACGCAGGCCGCGCTGGTCGTGTGGCGTGCGCTCTCTTTCAAGCCCGAGCCCTTCGTCGCCAATGCGGGCAAGCCGGCCGAGTGGAACCGCGGCGCCTACCTGGTCGACGGGCTGGGCCATTGCATCGCCTGCCACGGCAGCCGCAATTCGCTGGGCGCCACCGAAACCAAGCGCGGCCTGTCGGGCGGGCTGATCGCGGTGGAAAACTGGTATGCCCCGTCGCTTACCGATCCGCACGAAGCCGGCGTGGCCGACTGGCCGAGCGCCGACGTCGTCGCGCTGCTCAAGACCGGCGTTGCGCCGCGCGGCTCGGTCATGGGCCCGATGGCCGACGTGGTGTTCCGCAGCACGCAATACCTGAGCGATGCAGACCTGGGCGCAATGGCCAGTTACCTGAAAGACCTGCCCGACACGGCCGCCACGCCCGCTACGTCAGCAGGCCCCAAGGCGCCCATCCGCCGCGACGCCGGCACGATGGCGCGCGGCGCGAAGATCTACGACCAGCGTTGCGCCTACTGCCACGGCGACCAGGGCCAGGGTGCCATCGGCGCCTACCCGCCGCTTGCGGGCAACCGCGCCGTCAACATGGCGCGGCCGACCAACCTGATGCAGGTCATCGCGCACGGCGGCTTCCTGCCCACCACGGCGGGCAACCCGCGCCCCTACGGCATGCCGCCTTTCGGCCAGACGCTCGATGCCACCGACGTGGCGGCGGTGCTCACCTACATCCGTGGTTCATGGGGCAACGACAGCGCCCCCGTCACGCAGCTCGACACGATGCGGCGCTGAACGCCGCACGGCTCAGGCGGTGTGCGGGTGCCGCGCGGCCCCGTACAGCGTGCGCGCGAGATCGCGGTGCCTTGCCAGCAGCGGCGCCAGTTCCAGCCCGGTGAACTCGCCGCCGCGGATGCGCACCGCACCGCCGATCACGCTCAGCGACACCGATGCCGGCGTGCAGAACACCAGCGCCGCCACCGGGTCGTGCCCGGCGCCCGCGTGGGCGACGCCGCGCATGTCGAAGGCCACGATGTCCGCCGACATGCCGGGCGCGAGCGCGCCGATGTCGTCGCGGCCCAGCACCTGCGCGCCGCCGAGCGTGGCGATCTCCAGCGCCTCGCGCGCCGTCATCGCCGCCGGGCCGTAACCCACGCGCTGCAGCAGCATGGCCTGCCGCGCCTCGCCCAGCATGTGCGCGCCATCGTTCGACGCGCTGCCGTCCACGCCCAGCCCCACCGGCACGCCTGCGCGGCGCATCGCACCGATGGGCGCGATGCCCGAGGCCAGCCGCATGTTGGAGCACGGGCAGTGCGCCACGCCCGTGCCGGTGCGGCCGAACAGCGCGATGCCGGCTTCGTCGAGCTTCACGCAGTGCGCATGCCACACGTCGCGGCCGACCCAGCCCAGGTCTTCGGCGTACTCGGCCGGCGTCATGCCGAACTTCTCGCGCGAGTAGGCGACGTCGTTGTCGTTCTCGGCCAGGTGCGTGTGCAGCGACACGCCGCGCTCGCGTGCCAGCTCTGCCGACAGGCGCATCAGGTCGCGCGACACCGAGAACGGCGAGCAGGGCGCCAGCACGATGCGGCGCATCGAATGGCGCGAGGCGTCGTGCCAGCGGCCGATGAGGCGTTCGCTGTCGCGCAGGATGGCTTCCTCGGTCTCGACCACCTCGTCGGGCGGAAGGCCGCCCGCGCTGCGGCCCACGCTCATGCTGCCGCGCGCCGCGTGGAAGCGCATGCCCATGGCGTCGGCCGCCTCGATCGAATTGTCGAGCCGCGAGCCGTTGGGGAACAGGTAGAGATGGTCGCTGGTGGTGGTGCAGCCAGAGAGCATCAGCTCGGCCATCGCGGTCTGCGTCGACACGCGGATCATCTCGGGCGTGAGGCGCGCCCAGAGCAGGTACAGGTTGGTGAGCCAGCCGAACAGTTCGGCGTCTTGCGCCTCAGGCACGGCGCGCGTGAGGCTCTGGTACATGTGGTGGTGCGTGTTGACCAGGCCCGGCATCACCACGTGCCCGCGCATGTCGATGGCCTCGGCGCGACCGTCGCGCAGGGCTTCGTGATATGCGATGGGCAAGTCGGCGGTGGGACCCGTCCAGGCTATGGCGGGGCCGTCGCACACCACGGCGCCGTCGGCGATTTCGCGCCGCGCGGCGTCCATGGTGACCAGGATGTCGGCGTGTCGGAGGATCAGCATGCCGGCATTCTTGCCCCGGTCAGCAGCGGGGGCAAGCACGAGGCCGGGTGCTCGGTTCAGGGCTCGTTGCTGATGCCGCTGCTCACGTGCCCGGCAGGCACATGCCGCGAGGCCGCGTCGACGTGCCCCGTCTGGTCGTCGAAGAAGAAGTCGGGCTCGAACTCGCGCAGGAACTCGCCCTTGGGCAGGCCGCCAAGGAACATGGCCTCGTCGACGCGGATGTTCCACTTCATCAGCGTGCGGATGGCGCGCTCGTGCGCCGGCGCGCTGCGTGCGGTGACCAGTGCGGTGCGGATGCGCATCTGCGCATTGCCGGCCATCTGCAGTCGGTGCAGCGCCATCAGCAGCGGCTTGAACGGGCCTTCGGGCAGCGGCAGGTCGGCCTTGCTGAGTTCGTGCGCCTGGAAGGCGTCGAGGCCCTCGGCCTGGAACACGCGCTCGGCCTCGTCGGAGAACAGCACGGCGTCGCCGTCGAAGGCAATGCGCACTTCGTTCGGCCATGCGTCGCTGGCTTTCACCGATTCGACCAGCACGCGCGCGGCCGGAAAGCCGGCATTGAGCGCCTCGCGCACGTCCTGCGCGTTGACCGACAGGAACAGGTGGGCGCGCAGCGGGCGCAGGTAGCCGAAGGGCGGGCGGCCCTGCGTGAACACGCCGCGCTGCAGCTTGATGTCGGCGGCAGCGCTCGACCTGAAGATGCGCATGCCCGACACCGGGTCGTTGCGCGAGAGGATCACCACCTCCACGCGCTGCACGCCGTCGTCGTTGAAGCGCAGCAGCTTGCGGATCAGCGAATACGCGATGCCGGGCGCGGCCGGCACGTCGATGCGGTCGAGCTGCAGCTTCATGTAGCCCTCGTTGTCCCCCGACTCGAAGATCGTGTTTTCTTCTTCGAGGTTGAACAGGGCGCGCGAGGAGATCGCGACCACGAGCTTGTCTTCGAGGGTTACGGGCATGTTGCGTCCTACCTGGCGGTGGCCGTCACTTGACGAACTGGTTCAGCTGGATGATGGGAAGCATCACGGCCAGCACGATCAGCATGACCACGCCGCCCATCGCCACGATCAGGAGCGGCTCGAGGATGGTGGCCAGGTGCATCGCGCGGCGCTGCACTTCGGCGCCGAGCTGGTTGGCCGCGCGCTGCAGCATCAGCGGCAGGGTGCCGGTCTGCTCGCCCAGGCGCGCAAACATCGACACCAGGCCCGGAAAGCGCTTTTTCTGCGCCAGCGCCGAGGCCAGCGGCGCGCCTTCGCGCACCAGCACCAGCGCGTCGAGCGCGTCGGCGCGCATCGCGCGGTTGCCCAGCGTTTCGGAGGCGGCCTGCAGCGCACGAAGAATGGGTACGCCGGCCGTGGCCAGCATGGCCAGCGTGCTCGCGAAGCGCGCCGCGTTGTAGCCGCGCGCGAGCTTGCCCACCAGCGGCAGCCTGAGCCAGGCCGCGTCGAACTTGAGGCGGAAGGCTTCCTGCGCCAGCGCCATCCGCATGCCGACGGCACCCATCACGACGGCACCGAGCATCCACCAGCCGTAGTTGCGCACGCCCGCGCTCAGCGACAGCATCACCGTGGTGAGGAACGGCAGCGAGCGCTTCGTGCCCGCGAACACCTGCGCCACCTGCGGCACCACGTAGCTCACGAGGAAGATCACGATCACGATCGCCACCAGCGTGACGATGGCCGGGTACAGCGCCGCGCCGATCAGCTTCTGCTGCAGCGCCTGGCGCTCTTCGAGGTCGTCGGCCAGGCGGTCGAGCACCAGGCCGAGGTTGCCGCTCTGCTCGCCGGCGCCGATCACCGCCGTGTAGATGGGCGAGAACTCGCGCGAGTGCGCCGACAGCGCCCGCGCGAACGGCGAGCCCGCGTTGACTTCCGCGCGCAGCGAGGCGACGAGGTTGCGCTGCGGCTCCGATTCGGCTTCGTCGGTGAGCGCGGTGAGCGCGCGTTCCAGCGGCAGGCCGGACGACACGAGGCCCGCGAGCTGGCGCGTCCACACTGCGAGGCCGGTGGAGTTGAAGACCCGTTTGCCGCCGCCGAGCCAGCGCGACATGCCGCTGCGCTGGCCGGTGCCGTTGACGTGGTCGCTGCCGACCGGCTTGACCGACAGCGGAATGAGCGCCTGCGCCCGCAGCAGGCTGCGCGCGCTGCGGGCGGTGTCGGCTTCCAGCACGCCTTCGCGCGACTGGCCGCTGGCATCGATGGCTTCGAAGGAATAGGCGGGCATGGGGCGGCCGGGGCGCTGGTCAGTCGCGCGTGACGCGCAGCAGTTCGGCGCGCGATGTGATGCCGGCCTGCACCAGCCGCTCGCCGTCTTCGCGCATCAGGCGCAGTCCGCCGCGCGCGCCGGCCTGCAGCAGTTCGCTTTCGGCGGCCTTGCCGTGGATCAGCCCTTGCACGGTCTCGTCCGCCACCAGCAGCTCGAAGATGCCGGTGCGGCCCTGGTAGCCGGTCTGGCCGCAGACCTCGCAGCCGGCGCCGGCGCATGCCGTGCATACCTTGCGAACGAGGCGCTGCGCGAGCACGCCCAGCAGCGACGAACTCAGCAGGAAGGGCTCCACGCCCATGTCGGTCAGGCGCGTGACGGCGCTGACGGAATCATTCGTGTGCAGCGTGGCCAGCACCAGGTGGCCGGTCAGCGAGGCCTGGATGGCGATCTGCGCGGTCTCGAAGTCGCGGATTTCGCCGATCATGATCACGTCGGGGTCCTGCCGCAGGATGGCGCGCAGGGCCTTGGCGAAGGTGAGTTCGATCTTGGCGTTGATCTGCGTCTGGCCCACGCCCGGCAGCTCGTATTCGATGGGGTCTTCCACCGTCATGATGTTGCTGCGGCTCGCGTCCAGCCGAGCCAGCGCGGCGTACAGCGTGGTGGTTTTGCCCGAGCCCGTGGGCCCGGTCACCAGGATGATGCCGTGCGGCTGCGCGATGAGCTTCTCGAAGCGCTCCAGCGTGTCGCCCTGCATGCCGACCGACTCGAGCGTGAGCTTCGATTCGCTCTTGTCCAGCAGGCGCAGCACGGCGCGTTCGCCGTGGGCGCTGGGCAGCGTCGACACCCGCACGTCGACCGCGCGCGTGCCGATGCGCAAGCTGATGCGCCCGTCCTGCGGCAGCCGCTTCTCGGAGATGTCGAGGTCGGCCATGATCTTCAGGCGCGAGATCAGCGCGGCGTGCAGCGCGCGGTTGGGCTGAACCACCTCGCGCAGCGTGCCGTCGATGCGAAAGCGCACGGACGACGTGCGCTCGTAGGGCTCGATGTGGATGTCGCTGGCGCCGTCGCGCGCGGCCTGCGTGAGCAGCGCGTTCAGCATGCGGATGATGGGCGCGTCGCCGGCGCTGGCCAGCAGGTCTTCGACCGCGGGCAGCTCCTGCATCATGCGGGAGAGGTCGGCCTCGTTCTGCACCTCGCTCACCACCGCGGCCGCGCTCGACTCGCCCTGCGCATAGGCCGCGCTGATGCGCTGCGCCAGCGGGCCGTCGGCCAGCACCTCGAAGGTCCGCACGCCGTACTTGCGCGAGACCTCGCCCACCGCGCTGCGCGCTGGATGGCTCGACATCCACAGCGTGTAGCTGCCGTCGTCGGTCTCCTCGAGCAGGAGTTGCTGGCTGCGTGCGAACGCGTAGGGCAGGGGATAGCGCATGGGCGGGATCAGCGGGGCGTGTGCGTTCTTGGCTTGGCGACGGGGAATGGTAGAGGCATCAGGGCAGTTCGCGCGCCGTGGCGGGGTCGGCCGTGGGCGGCAGCGTGCCGCGCAGCGGGCTCGGAGCCAGCCGGCGGGTGTCCGCAGCCGGGCGCGGCGGCGGAATGAGCTGGGTGCCTTCGATGCGCGACTCGACGCGCCGGGGCGGCTCCGCCGCGCGCGCCGGCGGGGCCAGCTCGGGCAGCACGTTCGCGCCGTCGACGCCGCGCAGCATCACGTTGGAGGTGTCGGGCTGCGAGCGCTGCTGCATGCCGCGGATCTCGTCGTAGCGGTCGTAGGCGAAGGCCTCGGTGGAAACGGCATCGCGCATCACCGCCGGGCGCAGGAACATCATGAGGTTGAGCTTCTCGCGCGTGCGCGCCTGGCTCTTGAACAGGTTGCCGAGCACGGGAATGTCGCCGGCCACCGGTACCTTCTCGACCGTGTTGTTGTAGGTGTCCGACAGCAGGCCGCCGAGCATGACGAGGCCGCCGTCTTCCACCAGCACGCTCGATTCGATCGAGCGCTTGCTGGTGGTGGGGCCGTTCGGGTTGTTGACGGTGTTCGGGTCGACCGTGGAGGTCTCCTGGAAGATCGTCAGCTTCACCGTGCCGTTCTCGTTGATGGTCGGGCGCACGCGCAGCGTCAGGCCGACGTCCTTGCGCTCGACGGTGGTGAACGGGTTGACGCCCACGGAGCCCGAGGTGCTCGCGTACTGGCCGGTGACGAAGGGCACGTTCTGGCCGATCACGATCTTGGCCTCTTCGTTGTCCAGCGTCAGCAGGTTGGGCTTGGACAGCACGTTGGAGTCCTTGTCGCTGTCGAAGAAGCTGGCAATCGCGCCCAGGATGTACTGGCCGCCGATCTTGCCGGCAATGCCCAGGTTCAGGCCCGAGGTCAGGTTGAGGTTGGCCGGGTTCTTGGTGGCCAGCGCCTGCGTGAGCGTCAGCAGGTTGGCACCCGCCACCGACGAGTTGGTGCCGAGCACGGCGTTGTTGCCCAACGCGCTCTGCCACTGCACGCCGAACTTCGCGGCGGCGGTGTCGCCCACTTCGACGATCAGCGCCTCGATCATGACCTGCGCGCGGCGGCCGTCGAGCCGGTCGATCACGGCGCGCATCTGGCGGTACTGCGGCTCGGGCGCGGTGATGATGAGCGAATTGGTCGACGGATCGGCCTGGATCTGGCCGCCGGTCGAGGGCTGGTTGGCGTTGTTGAGCGGTGCGCTGGCGGCGGGCGAGCTGCCGTTCTGGCCGCCGCCGCTGTTCAGGTTCACCTGCATGGCCTGCGGCGCGCTCTGCTGCGGCACCGAGCTGCCGCCCGCCGCGCCGGGCTGACCCGGGGTGCCGGACTGCTGGTTGGCGGCCATGGCCGCGCGCAGCGTGGCCGCGAGGCGCACCGCATCGGCGTTCTTCAGATAAACCACGTAGATGTTGCCGGCCGCGCCGTTGCTGCTTTCGGCGGCGGGCCGGTCGAGCTTCTCGACCAGCGTGCGCACCAGCTGCACGCGCGCCGGGTTGGCGGCGCGCAGGATCAGCGCATTGCTGCGCGGATCGGCCAGCAGCGTGGTGCGGAACGATGCATCGGCGGCACCCGGGGCGGCGGCCGCGCCCGGTGCGCCCGAGCCGCTGCCGTCGACCAGCCGCGTGAGCAGCGGCACCATGTCGGTGGCAACCGAGTGCTTGAGCTGGATGACCTCCACGTCGGACGCGTTGGGCACGTCGAGCGACGCGATGATGCGGGCCAGCCGGCGCATGTTGTCGGCGTAGTCGGTGATCACGAGCGAGTTGTTGCCCGGATTCACGTTGATGGTGTTGTTCGGCGGGATCAGCGGGCGCAGCACCGGCAGCAGGCTGTTCGGCGACTCGTAGTTGAGCCGGAAGATCTGCGTGACGATCTGGTTGCTGCCGCTGGACGAGACGGCGCCGATGGACGTGTTGACGGCGCTGCTCTGCAGCTTGGCGTCGGCCTCGGGCACCACCTTGTAGAGGCCGTCGGCCTCCACCACCGCGAAGCCCTGCAGGCGCAGCGCCGAGGCGAACTGGTTGAACGCCGCCGCCGGCTGGATGGCGCGGTCGGTGACGAGGTTCATGGTGCCCTTGACGCGCGGATCGACCACCACGTCGCGGCCCGTGACCACGGCCATGGTGCGGGCCACGGCCTCGATGTCGGCATTGGCGAAGTTGAGCGTGATCGGCTCGCCGCGGCGCGGCGCGTCGCCGGCCTGCGCGAAGGCCGCGGGCGCGGCCTGCAGGAACGTGGCGGCGATCAGCACGCGCACGGCGAGCGCGACGGTGCCCGTCGAAAACAGTGGCTTCATCATGAGGATCAACCCAGGGTGATGATCGAACGCGCGTTGTCGCGCCGTCCGATGATGTTCAACAAATTGGAAAGTGCGTCTTCGCGGCCGGGCGCGGCATTGGCTTCGCCGTTGAAGCGGAAGGTGGTGCCGTTCCAGCTGCCGCTGCCGTTCAGTTCGAGGCTGCCTTCGCGCGTGCTGAGCAGCAGCGTGGGGCGGTTGCCGCCTTCGAGCGTGAGCCGGTAGCTGCCCATCGGACGCAAGGTCGACAGGCTGGAGGAAACGTCGGTGGCGTCGAGCGTGGCCTGGCCCGCGATGCGCAGCGCGGGGCCGTCCCATTGCATCGCGAAGGCCTTGGTGGTGAGGTCGAGCGCGCCGTCGAGCTTGAGCGTGTTCCAGGGCGCGCCCAGGCCGGTGAGCATGCTGGCGGGCCAGCGCGAGCGGCTGTCCTGCCATTCGAGCTGCACGCCGCCGGCGCGCGGGCTGGCGCGCAGCTGCAGCGGCTGGGCCGCGCAGCAGGGCAGGTCGAGGCTGGCGGAGATGCCGCCCCAGCCCGGACGCATGCGCCAGTGCAGCAGGCCGGGCAGCGACACCGCCTCGGCGCCGCCGGCACCGCTGGCGAACACCACGGCGGCCGTGCCGTTCCAGACCGTGCCGCGCGGGTTGGCCAGCACCAGCCGGCCCTGGCTCCAGCCCGACAGCGCCGCCGACAGCCAGCGCGCCGGCGCGAACATCAGCACCGTCAGCACCACGCCGATCGCGATGCCGAGCAGCGCCCAGCGCCAGCCGCGGCGCGGCGCGGGACCGGAGGAGGGAGGCCGGGTCACCATGCGGGATGGCTCATCGTGCTGCGGGCAGCGCCATGACGACGGTGCCGTCCCAGCGGACCTGCGGCGCGGACGAAGCGTCCTTGTTGCCGGCTGAGGGCGTGGGCGTGGGTGCGGAGGCGACGGGGGCGCGGGTCAGGTGCGCCTCGCGCGGCACGGCATGCGCGTTGCCGCGTGCCTGCGCGAGCCACTGGGCGACAGTGTTTGCGGGCACCGAACGCAGCGTGACGGTGGCGGCGCCATCGCCGCCGGTCGTCATGAGCTGGGCGTTGCCGTTGCCCAGGCCTTCGCGCACGGATGTTTCGAGGGCGCGCATCGCGTCGTCGCGGTTCAGCCGCGGCTGCGACTGCAGCGCCTTCGCACGGTTCTGCAGCGTGGCCATCTGCTGCAGCTGGGCGTCGAGCTGCGCGTGTTCGGCCGGCGCCGCGGCCAGCGTGCGCAGGGCGGGCGCCAGCGCGATCCACCAGAGCAGGGCCAGCGCCACGAGCGTGACGGCGACGGCGACCATGCGCCGCTCGCGCGTTTCAAGGGTAGCCCAGCGGGCCTTGAGCTGTTCGCTGAAGTTCATCGGGTGGCCTCGGCCTGGACCAGCAGCAGGTCGCCTTCGGTGCGCACGTTGTAGCCGCGCGGCGTGAGTGCGTTGGTGATCTGCGAGACCTCGGAGGGCTGCAGGCCGAGCCCGCGCAGGCGCAGCTGGCCGGCGCTGTAGTCGACGGCGGTCGGGGTCTTGCCGGGCGGGAGGTTGGTGGCGAGGGCGCCGACCATGGGTTCGAAGTCGCTGCCGACCACGTCGCCCACGGCCTGCTGCAGCGCCGCCACTTCGCGCTGCATCTGCAGCGGGGCGTCGACCACGATCTTCACCGAGGGGAAGGTCTGGGTCAGCATGGCCCTGGCGGCCTGGCGCTTGGCATCGAGCGCGTTGCGCTCCTTCCAGGCCCAGGCGTTCAGGCCGATCAGCTGCGTCAGCAGCAGCACGACCACGCCCCAGCGCGCGGCGCGCCATTCGGGGGCGTAGCGCAGCGTCTGCAGCACCGACGCGAACTTCTTGCCGGCGCGCGCGCGGCCGGTCGCGGCAAGGTCGAACTGCGCGAGTTCCCACGGCGTGCGCGCGGCCTGCAGCCAGCGCTGCGGCGTCTGCACGATCGGCACGCGGCGCTCCAGCAGGTGCTCGGCGGCCTCGGCCACGGCGGGCTCGGTGGTGATGACCGCGGTGTCCAGCGGCAGGCCGTCCGACAGGGCCATCCCCGCGCCGGCCAGTGGCAGCGAGACCACGCCGTCGGCGTCGCACACCGTGAGCTGTGGTGCTTCGGGCTCGCCCGTGATCTGCAGCAGCGGCGGGCCGTCGGCCGGCTGCGGTGCGAACTCCGGGACGATGCGCACCACGCGCCGCCCGGCCGCTTCGAGCCCTTGCACGACGCTGCGCAGCCAGATGCGGTTGCAGGCCGCGACCCACACGGGCGCGCCGGCCTTGGCGTCGGGTTCGAGCGCGAAGTGCAGGGCTTCGGGTTCGTCGAGCAGGTGTTCTTCGAGCAGGCCGTCCAGCACGGCGCGCAGTTTCGAGGCGCTGCCCGTGCTGCCCTTGGGCAGGGTGACGCGGTGCCACGACAGCGCCGCGGAGGGAATGCCGAGCATGACTTCAGTGCTCGATGGCAGGAGCGCCAGCAGCGCGCGGCCTTGGTTGCGCAATGCAATGCCGTCGTCGCCTGCCTGGGCCCAGTCGTACTCGCTCGCGGCATCGGCCGGAGGGAGGGGGGCAATGAGCAGCAGGGGAGTCATGTCGATGTTGGAAAAGCCGGTGATTGTAGGTGGGCGTCTTACAGGCTGGCGCTCTGATTTCGATAGCGTAACTTGTTGACGTGACGGGCGTTGGAGGACCTTTTGTTAACAAAAATGCGCTCGAAATCAGGGTTTGACCGGAGAGTTCGTTGCGCCGGCGCCGCGCGTGCGCCAGACCGTCGTCACCGTGACACCGTTGCGTTGTAGGAGCGAGTGCTCCTCGACCCAGGTGCGGTCGAGCCTCAGCTTGCCGTAGACCTCGAAGAACTGCGTGCCCACGCCATGCTGCGCGGCATTGAATGGAGCGCCGCCGCTGGGCAGCGCGGCATTGGCGGCGGCCAGGTCCTTGAAGAAGGCGCGCGTGCGCCGCTCGACGAGCTGGCGCGCATCGGCGATGCTGAGCGACTCCATGCTCGCGCTGATGGCCTCGGCGCTTGCCGTGTTGATGTTCAGCGTGGTGCGCACCGGCAGGATCGTCACGTAGGGTTCCAGTGCCGCGGCGGTGGAAGGCGAGAGGCCGAGCCACACCAGTTGCGAGACTTCCTGCGGCATCAGCGGCGCGCCGCTGCCGTCGGCACCGCTGTCGCTGGCCAGCGCACCCGCGAGCCCCGCCGTCATGCGGTTGAGCTCCGACAGCGGCAGGCCCAGCAGGTTGAACAGGCGGGTGAAGGTGGCCACGCTGGCCGGCACCGGCTTGCCGCCGTCGACCAGCGACAGCACGTTGAGCTTGGACTGCGCGTCGACGATGCGGCCCGACAGGAATGCGTCGGGCAGGCCCTCGAGGTTGTCGCTGGCCACGTTCTTCTCGGCCGACAGGAAGCTGGTGAGCCGCGCTTCCTCGAGGGGCACGGCCCACGGCTCGCCCAGGTGGTCGGGGCCGCCGGCGCGCCCGTCCTCGGACAGGATCAGGCGCGACCAGTCGAGCGCGCCGATCAGCACCCATGCCGCCTGCACGCGCGCGCGCTCGGCGCCTTCGACCTCCGAAGCGCGCCACTGCTGCCACAGCGCAGCGGCCGCAAAGGTCGCGACCAGCATGACGGTCAGCATCGCCGCCAGCAGCGCGGCGCCGGACTGGTTGCGGCGGGTCGTCGTGGTCATGATCTGGGCGATCCCACGGTCGGGCGGACCCAGTCGCGCGTGAGCGTGCCCGAGAGGCCGTCGCCCGGCGGCAGGCTCAGCACCAGGCGCACGCCGTCGGGCATCGCGATGACGGGGCCCGCCGGGTTGTTGGGGTTGGGCGCGACGCTGGCCAGCTGGCTGGCGGGCACCCAGCTGTTGTCGCGGAAATAGAAGAGTTGCCAGCTGTTGACGGGCACCAGCGCGGTGTCGGAGGCGCCGCCGGTCTGCGTGCCGCCGTCCTGCGACCACGCGGCGGCGAGGTTCCAGGCCTGCTGCCATTCGCCGCGCGTGGTGAAGGGCAGCGACTGCCAGCGCCGCCAGCGCATGCCGTCGGGGCCGGCCCGCAGCGCCCAGGCCACCACCAGCACCGAAGGCGACGTGGTGTCGCCGCCGCGCCGGGTGAGCCGCAGCACGCGGCCGTCCCAGTCGATCGGACGGGTCTGCGCCAGCGTGGTCATGGCGTCGAGGTCGGCGCCCCACTGCGCGAGCGTGGCCTGCAGGGTCAGTACCGCGTCGGCGCGCTGCTTGTTCTGGGTGGTGGCGCGCGACATGCTGTCGAGCCCGCGCCAGCTCACGAGCGAAAGCAGCGCCATCACCGCGATGGCCACCAGCAGCTCGATCAGCGTGAAGCCGCGTGAAGTTGCGCCCCGACGGGCCTGGCGGGCGTCGTGCATCAGTAGCGCCCGACAACGGTGGAGATGCGCAGGATGGGCGCATTGGCCTCGTCGCGCACCTGCACGTCGACGCGGCGGAAATTCGGGTTGAGCGTGGGCGTGGTCGTCGTCGTCACGTTGAACGACAGGCCGGCCTGCGCGCAGATGGAGCCCGAGTCGCCCACGGCCGGCATCTGCCGTGCGAGGCGGGCCTTGGCGAGTTCGTTCTCGGCGCACAGGTCGGCCAGCACCAGGTCGGACTGGCGCTGCGCGTTGCGCGTGAGCGACATCGTGGCCTGCGAGCCGGCGGCCAGCGCAATCGCGACGATGCCGAGCGCGATCAGCACTTCGATCAGCGTGAAGCCGCTGATGCGCGCCTTGCGCGAGGCGAATGTGGCGGGCCTGCTGCGGGTCATGGTGCGTCCGCAAAGACGGTGAACGGGCGCAGCCCGTCGGTGGCGATGCGCAGCGTGCGTGCGGGTGGGCCGGCGGAGAAGAGCGCGACCTGCTGCGCCGGAATGATCGGGTCGGGACCGAGCTGCAACACGGGCACCGGCGTGCCGTTGGCAAGCGCGGGCTGGGCCGTGATGCCTTCGGCGGCCCAGCCGCTGGGCAGTGCGTCGGGCGGCAGGCCGTCGAACACGAAGCTGCCTTCCACGGGGCGCCAGCGCACAGCGACACCGCTGGCCCTCGACTGCGCGCGGGCCGATTCGAGCAGGGCGGCGAGCCGGTCGGCTTCGCGGTCGAGCTTGGCGGCGTTGGTGTCGCGCATCGCGAAGCTCACGGCGGCGGTGGCGATCGCGATGATCGCGATCACGACGATCAGCTCCAGCAGCGTGAAGCCGGAGGATGAGCAGCGCGGAAGCTGGTTGCGGCGCCGCGCGCCAATGCCGCTACTGCCAGCTGCCGATGTCGGCATTCTTGCCTTCGCCGCCGCTCTGGCCGTCGGCGCCGAACGAAAGCACATCGACCTCGCCCTTGATGCCCGGGTTCATGTACTGGTAGGGGTGGCCCCACGGGTCGTTGGGCAGCTTCTCCACGTAGGGCTTCCAGTTAGGCGCGGCCGGGCCGGTGGTCGGGCGCGTGAGCAGCGCCTGCAGGCCCTGCTCGGCGGTGGGGTAGCGCTGGTTGTCCAAGCGGTAGAGCTTGAGCGCCTGCATGAGATTGTTGATGTCGGTGCGCGCGGCAGTCACGCGGGCGTCGTCGGCGCGCTCGATCACGTTCGGCACGATCAGTGCGGCCAGCACACCGATGATGACCAGCACCACCATCAGCTCGATCAGCGTGAAGCCGCGTTGGGCGGTGCGGGTGGCGGCACGAAGGAATTTGTTCATAGGTTGGACGACATGATTCGGAAAGCGCGCTGCATGATAATCCGCGGCCATGACAAGTCCTTACTCCGCCGCCCGCTGGCATGCCCCACTTGCAACCACGGGAGTTTGGGCGCTGGCCGCCGGTGCCGCGGTGTTCTGGGTACTCCGGCTGGCTTCGCCCGCCGACGCGGTGGCCGCGGCAGCATCGATGCCGCGCCCTTCGGTGGCGGCTGATTCCGATGCGGTGGCCCGCCTGCTGGGCGTGCTGCCCGCGTCGAGCACGGCGCCGGTAGCGCCGGAAGCGGCGAGCCGCTTCGCGTTGTCGGGCGTGGTCGCGGACCCGTCTAGGCAGGGGGCGGCGCTCATTGCCATCGACGGCAAGCCGCCGCGCCCGTTCCGCGTCGGCTCGAAGGTGGGCGACAACTACGTGCTGCAGTCCGTGGGCCTGCGTTCGGCAACGCTGGGCGCGCAGGTCGACGGGCCGGCGGCGTTCACCCTGCAACTGCCGGTGCGCGCGCCCATCAGCGTGAGCGCGTCGCCGGTGCTTCCCACAGTGACTTCGCCCACGCCGGTCGTCGTGACGCCTGTCGGACTGCCGCAGGCCGCGCCGCCCGCGGCCATGGCGCCGCAGCCGATGCCGGCGCAAGCGCAATAACGCCAACCACGCGCATCACGCGAACGACGAATCGAGCCGGCCTTGAGCCGGCTTTCGTTTTTCGGTCTTCCGCTCAGGCTTGCAGGAAGAGCCGGTATGCGGGGTTTGCCGTTTCCTCGACGTAGGGATAGCCCAGCGTTTCGAGGAAGGCCGTGAACTCCGTCGACTCGCCAGCCGGAACCTGCAGCCCGACGAGGATGCGGCCGTAGTCGGCGCCCTGGTTGCGGTAATGGAACAGGCTGATGTTCCAGTTCGGTTGCATCAGGCTCAGGAACTTGAGCAGCGCGCCCGGCCGTTCCGGGAACACGAAGCGCAGCAGGCGCTCGTCGTGCGCGAGGCCCGTGCGTCCGCCGACCAGGTGCCGCAGATGCTCTTTCGCGAGCTCGTCGTGCGTGAGGTCGAGCGAGTCGAAGCCGTGGTCGTTGAAGGTTCGTGCGATGGTGGCCGACTCGCCGCGCGCCGAGGTCGTGAGGCCGACGAACACATGCGCCTTGGCGGCATCGCTGATGCGGTAGTTGAACTCCGTGACGTTGCGCGGCGCACCGCCGCCCTCGGCATCGCTGGCCGGCATTTCGCTGATCAGCTCGCAGAAGCGGCGGAAGCTGCCGCGCTCTTCGGGCATCGTGACGGCGAACAATGCCTCGCGTTCCTCGCCGACCTCGGCGCGCTCGGCCACGAAGCGCAGCCGGTCGAAGTTCATGTTGGCGCCGCAAAGGATCGCCGCGTAGGTCTCGCCCTGGCGGCCGTGCTTCGCCACGTATTCCTTGATCGCGGCCACGGCGAGCGCTCCGGCGGGCTCGACGATGCTGCGCGTGTCGACGAAGATGTCCTTGATGGCCGCGCACACGGCGTCGGTGTCCACGGCGATGTAGTCGTCGACGAGTTCGTTGGCGATGCGGAAGGTCTCCTCGCCCACGAGCTTGACGGCAGTGCCGTCCGAAAACAGGCCGACGTCCGGCAGGTTCACGCGCTGGTGTGCCGCGACCGATTGCATCATCGCGTCGGAGTCGTTCATCTGCACGCCGATCACCTTGATCTCGGGGCGCACGGCCTTGATGTAGTTGGCCACGCCCGAGATCAGTCCGCCGCCGCCGATCGCGACGAACACCGCATCGAGCGGACCCTGGTGCTGGCGCAGGATTTCCATTGCGATCGTGCCCTGGCCTGCAATGACATCGGGGTCGTCGAACGGATGAACGAAGGTGAGGTTTTGTTGAGCCTGCAGTTCAAGTGCGTGCAGATATGCGTCTGAATAGCTGTCGCCATGCAAGACGATTTCGCCGCCGAAACCGCGCACTGCGTCGATCTTCAATTTGGGTGTCGTCACCGGCATGACGATGACGGCTCGCGTACCAAGCTTGCGCGCGCCCAATGCAACGCCTTGCGCGTGATTGCCGGCCGATGCGCAAATCACGCCGCTCGCCAATTGCGCCGCGCTCAAGTGCGCCATCTTGTTATAGGCACCACGCAGCTTGAAGCTGAAGACCGGCTGCTGGTCTTCGCGCTTGAGCAGCACTGTGTTGCCGAGTCGCGCGCTGAGCGCACGCGCCTTCTCGAGCGCGGACTCGACAGCAACGTCGTAGACCCGGGCGTTGAGTATTTTTCTGAGATAGTCGGCGGGCGTCAGCGCCGGAGTAACAGGTGCATTGCGCACGATTTTTTCCAAGGGAGTTTTCAGTTGTTAACTGTCGATGATAAGAGGCATCGCGATTGCATGCGGGATATGACATGGACACAAATGTCATAAACCTCTTCAACAAAGCCCCTGCCGCTAATGATTCGGGATTTTTTGGACGCACCTATCCCGCGATTCATACCACCGCCAATCAATTTACGATTGAGCAAAATCTGTTATCAATTTCTGTCAGTGATCTTTCGAAAGGGCTGATGCAGGCGGAGGCCGCGCGCGTTCAGCGAAAGGAAATTGGGCGTGCCACCTGGCAGGTGATGGGCAACAGATTGCGCGCGCACATCGTTCCGCTGTTGGGTGATGTGCCTGCGCAGTCGTTTGCAACTGCGGACGCGCAACGTTTGATCGATCACCTGGGTGAGCAGGGCTTCACCAGTACGACGATTGCCCAGTACCTTGTGTTGCTGCGCAAGGTGGTCATGCACGGCGTTCACATCGGCGTGCTTCGCGATGCGCCTGCCTTTCCGAAGGTCAAGGTGCGCAGCCAGCCGCGTGGGAGCTTCAGCGTGGCGGAGTACCGGACGATCATCGAAACCGCGCGCAGCTTGCGAGGGCAATCGCATCCGGTGCTCGATCAACTTGCTGCCGGCGAACGTTTCTGGATAGCGCGCGAGTTGCTTGTGATGCCGGACGAGCTGCCCTGGCTGATTCGATGGATGGTTAACACCTTCGTGCGTCCGAGCGACATCAAGCTCATGAAGCACAAGCACATCGAGATCGTGCGCGGCAAGCACGTGTATCTGCGGATGAACTTGCCGGAGACCAAGCGGCACAGCCAGCCCATCGTGAGCCTTCGTCCCGCGGTGCGCGTGTACGAATGCTTGCTCGCCTATCGCGGCGAGCATGGTTACGGTGGCGCAGAAGACTACATCTTCATGCCGCAGTTGAAGAACCGCGAGCATGCGCTGGCGGTGCTCAACTTCTTCTTTCACTGGGTGCTCGAAAAGGCCGGTCTCGAGAAAGGGCCGTTGGGCCAGTCGAGGACGCTGTACTGCCTGCGCCATACCGCAATCACGCTGCGGCTCTTGTACGGGCAGGGGATCGACATGCTGACCTTGGCGCGCAATGCGCGTACGAGCGTCAACATGGTCGAACGTTTCTACGCATCGGTGTTGAGCGGAGAAATGAATGTGGGGTTGCTGCAAAGCCGGCGTAGCCGGGGCAGCTGAAAAAGTGGGATGGAAAGGCCAAAAAGCCGCCCGGCGTGAACCGGGCGACCTGAGACTTTGCTGTTGACTCGAACTGGCAGGAGCCAGCATCGGGATCAGACCGAGAAGATCAGAAAGCGTGGCGGACGCCGAAGTCGTAGCCCGTCGAGGTCTTCGGCGTGAACACGCGATCCGTAACCTTGTAGAAGCCAGGGCCGCCAACGGTCAGGGCGGCACCGTTCTTGTTGCTGACGCGAGCGATCGTTGCGTACAGAGCGGTGCGCTTCGACAGGTTGTGCACGTAGCCCAGAGCCAGCTTGTTGGCCTTCGGATCGGTGTTGTTCAGCACGATCGGGTTGTACGGCTGGTTGAAGTCGTACTTGACTGCCGAGTACGACGCGCGGATCAGGCCAGCGCCGACCGGCACGGTCACACCGATCAGGTAACCGGTCAGATCGACGTCGGAACGCGCACCGGTGATCGGTTTGATTTCGTAGTCGCGCGAGTTCTTGAGGCGCGACAGCTCGCCGAACAGCTTCGCGGGACCGAAGTCGTACGAGGCGCCCAGGTTGAAGGTCTTCACCGAGTCGGTGGTGCCGGCGTAGAACTGATCGCCGACCGTGCTGTTGCCATAGGCCATTGCCACGTCCAGGGGGCCGTTGGCGTAGCCGACGCGACCGCCGATGTAACGGCCAGCGCGGCTCTTCGAGGTGGCGCTGTCTGCCGGGGTGAATTGGCCGCCGCTGTACTTGTCGTTCTCGTGGAACGCGTACATCACTTGGCCATAGAAGCCACCGAGGTTCGGCGGCAGGAAGTAGCCGATCGAATTGCTGGCGCGAGCGTAGTTCTGGTTGCCGCCGAAGCCGCCTGTGTCCTTGGCGCCGCCCGTGCTCAAGTTGTAGCCGCTGGCCGTGTTGATCAGGTTGGAGCCCACGCCGTTGGCGCCGAACGGATCGAACACGGTGTCGTTCCAGAAGGTCGGGGTGTAGTCACGACCCAGGCGGATTTCACCGAAACCGCCCGACAGGCTCACGGTCGAGCGACGCGAGAAGGTCGAAACCCCGGTGGCGCCGTCGTCATTGGTGATGGGGGCTTCGAGCCAGAAGCTGGCTGCCAAGCCGCCACCGAGGTCTTCCGTGCCACGGAAGCCCAGGCGGCTGGTGTTGTAGCCAGAGTTGGCCAGGGCCGTGCGGCTGACCTTGACCGAACCTTGGTTCAGGTACGTCGGAATGCCGAATTGGTTGGGGAACACGGTCGGACGGTTGTCGCGCGTGGTGGCCGAATAGCCGCTGATCGATGCGTCGACCACACCGAACAGGGTGACGGACGACTGGGCCGAGGCAACACCGGCGACAGCCAGGGCAGCCAGAGCAACTGCCCTTTCGGCGCGAAACTAGAGTGGCCTCAGGGGGCGCAAGGGTGGCGCGGAAAGAAAAAAGCCCCGAGCTTTGCAGCTCGGGGCTAAATCCACCAATTGGAAGGGTGGAGGAGACAACTGGGTGCGCATACGTTTGCGCAATGAAATAAAGTATATCGGCTGTTTGTTGCGATGCAACAAGCGAGTGATGCTTTTCCCACACACAAACGGGTGTCGGCGTGCATTTTTGCCCGACATCCCTCACTGGAAACCCAATATTTCATGGAATGCACAGTAAGTTGGACCGGCGACTCGGGCACCAGGTCGGCCATGGGCTTCGTGGCCGAGACGGGCAGCGGCCACGTCCTGATGATGGATGGCGCCCCTGACGCTGCAAAACCCGAGAACGGCGGCCAGAACCTGGCCGCCAGGCCGATGGAAACCGTGCTGGCCGGCACGGGCGGCTGCACGGCCTATGACGTCGTGCTGATCCTCAAGCGCGGGCGTCACCAGGTGGAGCGATGCAGTGTCAAGCTCACCAGCGAGCGCGCTGAAAAGGACCCCAAGGTCTTCACCAAGATCCACATGCACTTCACCGTGGCCGGCAAGGGCATTCCGGCCTCCGCCGTGGAGCGCGCGATTGCGCTGAGCCACGAAACCTACTGCTCGGCCAGCATCATGCTGGCGAAGACCGCTGAAATCACGACCAGCTTCGACCTGATCGAGACCTGAAGCTGGCGGCCGCCCTCAGATGCGGTGTGCCAGCGTGGTCATCACGCGGGAAGCCATGCGCATCAACGCCTTGGCCGGGGCGGGCAGCTCCGCGGCGCCTGCATCGACGGCTTGCGCGGCGTGGCGTGCTTCGTCAACCTTCATCTGCTCGACCACGGCCCTTGAGGCGCTGTCCGCCAGCGGAAGCCGGTCCAGATGGATGTCCAGGTGGGCCTCCACCTGCCGCTCCGTCTCCGCGACGAAGCCCAGGCTCAATGGGTCTCCAAGACGCCCCGCAACGAGGCCGAGGCCGAATGCCCCGGCATACCAGATCGGATTCAGGAGGGACGGCCTCGCCCCGAGGTCATCGAGGCGCTGGCGTGTCCAGGCCAGGTGATCCGTTTCCTCGTGCGCGGCCTCGATGAAATGCGCGCGCAGGGCGGGATCACGTGCCACCGCGGCCTGGGCCGTGTAAAGCGCCTGCGCGCAGACTTCGCCGACATGGTTCACACGCATCAACGCGCCGGCTTCGCGGCGCTCCGTATCGCTCATTTCGCCCGGTGCCTGGGAAGGCGCAGGCAGGGCCCGGGTTGCGTGGGGACGGGCAAACAGGGTGCGCAATGCCGCGTCCGCCGCGGTCAGGACGGGATCAAACAAAGCAGTCATGCCCCTATTTGACCGCACACGGGAAACCCCGGATCGAACGGGCATTGCATTTCATATAGTGGAGCGAAGCTGCCCTAAGACCTTTGTTGCAGGACTGCAACGAAACGCGCAGACCAGCCAACATTTCGGGAGATTTGTTTTGCCCTGCCGCAGCGGCTCTGGTGCAATAGCATCAACTTCCCAAAAGGAGGTTGGCCCGGGGTCCGGTGGGAGCACAAATGTGCCAGTCACGGTGAGCCCTTCGCACCGGAGCCCTATGTTTAACCTTGGAGAAACTTGCAATGAAAAAATCTCTAGTTGCTCTGGCTGCCCTGGCTGTCGCCGGTGTTGCCTCGGCTCAGTCGTCCGTCACTCTGTTCGGTGTGGTCGACGCGTCGATCAGCGGCTATTCGAGCACGTCGCGTGACCTGAACCCGACCGTGTTCCCCAATGCTTTCGGCATCCCCGTCTACCTGAACCAAGGTTCGGTCAAGACCAGCAACCGTCAACTGGCTAACTCGGGCTACAACTCCAGCCGTATTGGCTTCCGTGGTACGGAAGACCTCGGCGGCGGCCTGGCAGCCAGCTTCTGGCTCGAAGCCCCGATCTCCAACGATGACGGCCAAACCGGTATCTCGACGTTCGCACGTCGTTCGACCGTGAGCCTGTCTGGTGGTTTCGGTGAACTGCGCCTGGGTCGTGACTACACCCCGACGTTCTGGAACGACACCGTGTTCGACCCGTTCGGCACCAACGGCGTGGGCTCCAACCTGATCAACACGGCTAACAACGGCTTCGGTAGCTTCCTTGGTACCGCTCCTACCGCTGTTCCTGGCGTGCCCAACGTGAGCACGAGCAACTACGTTCGCGCAAGCAACACCATTGGCTATTTCCTGCCCCCGAACCTGGGTGGTTTCTATGGCCAAGTGATGTACGGCTTCAGCGAGAAGACCAAGTACGACAACGGCATCTACACGCCCACGACGGCTAACGCCGCTCGCGCTGGTCGTTACGTTGGCGGCCGTTTCGGCTACGCAAACGGTCCTCTGGACGTGGCTCTGGCCTACGGTTCGAGCACGATCGGTGACAACTACTACGCTGGCACGACCACCAAGGTCAACACCCTGAACCTGGGCGCTTCGTATGACTTCGGTCCCGTGAAGCTGTTCGGTGAAGTGTCGCAAGCCAAGAACAAGATCGACTACGAAGTGACGCCTTTCCTGGGCGGCCGCAACGACATCGACCTGAAGGGCTACCTGATCGGCGTGACGGTTCCCGTCGGTGCCGGCCTGATCCGCGCTTCGTACTCGGCAGTCAAGTACGACCTGAACCAGCCGTTCAACCCGTTCGTGCTGAACAACAACGCCGACCCGAAGGCTAACAAGCTGGCTCTGGGCTACGTGCACAACCTGTCGAAGCGCACGGCTCTGTACGCAACGATCGCTCGCGTCAGCAACAAGAACGGCGCTGGCCTGACCGTTGGCGGCCCCAGCTTCTACCAAAACGCAGCTGGCGTCTTCACCCCGAAGACCTCGACCGGCTACGACTTCGGTATCCGTCACGCTTTCTAATTTGACGCTGGCGCAAGCCAGCTTCGAATGAAAAAGCCAAAAGCCACTCGGCGAAAGTCGAGTGGCTTTTTTTCGTCTGCGGTTTTCATGCTGCCCTTGGGGAAATCACGGACCGCATCCTCGGGGAACCACCGTGCGGGCACGTACCTTGCACTGCTAGCATGCCAGTTCACTTTGTTTACTGAATGATTGCCTTCGTACTGCGCCGCCTGATCCAGGCCGTGATCGTGATGGTCGCGGTCGCGTTCATCGCCTTCCTCTTGTTCCAATATGTCGGTGATCCCGTCGTGTTCCTTCTGGGGCAGGACGCGAAGCCCGACCAGATCCGTGAATTGCGCGCCGCATTGGGGCTCGACCAGCCCTTCTTCGTGCAGTTCTGGCACTTCCTGGTCAATGCCGCCCAGGGCGAGTTCGGGCTGAGCCTGCGCCAGGGCGCGAAGGTGTCGCGCCTGATCGGCGAGCGCTTCCCGGCCACGCTCGAACTGGCGCTCGTGGCTGCCGTGCTGGCGCTGTTCATCGGCATTCCGATGGGTGTCTACACCGCACTGCGCCGGGGCACCTTCCTGAGCCAGTTCTTCATGACGGTGTCGCTGCTCGGCGTGTCCCTGCCCACATTCCTGATCGGCATCCTGCTGATCCTCGTCTTTGCCGTGACGCTGGGCTGGTTCCCGAGCTTCGGGCGCGGCGAGACCGTCAAGTTCGGCTGGTGGAGCAGCGGTCTCTTCAGCGTCGACGGCTGGCAGCACATCGTGCTGCCGGCGGTGACGCTGGCGATCTTCCAGCTCACGCTCATCATGCGGTTGGTGCGCGCCGAGATGCTCGAAGTGCTGCGCACCGACTACATCAAGTTCGCGCGCGCCCGCGGCCTGTCGAACCGCGCGATCCATTTCGGCCATGCGCTCAAGAACACGCTGGTGCCCGTGATGACCATCACCGGCCTGCAGCTCGGCGGCCTCATCGCCTTTGCGATCATCACCGAGTCGGTATTCCAGTGGCCCGGCATGGGCCTGCTGTTCATCCAGGCCGTGACCTTCGCCGACATTCCGGTGATGGCCGCCTACCTGTGCCTGATTGCCTTGATCTTCGTGGTGATCAACCTCGTGGTCGACCTGCTGTACTTCGTGGTCGATCCGCGGCTGCGCGTCGGCAAGGCGGGAGGGCACTGACATGACCGCAGCGACAGTAGAAGCTCCGCGCCTGAAGGCATCCGGCCGCGCATTCGCGCACATCGCCAGCTTCTACCCCGAGATCACGGCCTTTCGCCGCGACCTGCACGCCCACCCCGAACTCGGCTTTGAAGAGGTCTACACCTCCGGCCGCGTGCGCGAGGCCCTGCGCGCCTGCGGTGTCGACGAGATCCACGAGGGCATCGGCAGGACCGGCGTGGTCGGCGTCATCCGCGGGCGCTCGACGGCCAGCGGCCGGATGATCGGCCTGCGCGCCGACATGGACGCACTGCCCATGCGCGAGGACAACGATTTCGGCTGGCGCTCCGCCAGCGACGGCCTGATGCACGGCTGCGGCCACGACGGCCACACCGCCATGCTGGTCGGCGCGGCACGCTACCTTGCCGAGACGCGCGACTTCGACGGCACTGCCGTGCTGATCTTCCAGCCCGGCGAAGAGGGTTTCGCCGGCGCGCGCGTGATGATCGAGGACGGCCTGTTCGACCGCTTCCCCGTGAACGCCGTCTACGCGATGCACAACTGGCCCGCCATGCCGGCCGGCACCGTCGGCATCAACCGCGGCGCGATGATGGCCGCGGCCGACCGCATCACGATCAACATCAAGGGCAAGGGCGGCCATGGTGCGCATGCCTACCTGACCGTCGACCCGGTCGTGGTCGCGGCGCACATCATCACCGCGGCGCAGACCATCGTCTCGCGCAACGTGCGCCCGATCGATGCCACCGTCATCAGCATCTGCGCGATGCAGGCCGGCGACCTCGGCGCGATGAGCGTGGTGCCCGGCGAGGCCACGCTGGTGGGCACCGTGCGCACCTTCAGCGCGCGGGTGCAGGCGCAGGTCGAGCAGCGGCTCAACGAGCTGTGCGCGGCCATCGCGTCGGGCTTCGGCGCCACCGCCACCATCAAGTACGAGCGCATCTACCCCGCCACCATCAACACCGCGCCCGAGGCCATGTTCGCGGCCGACGTGGCCGAGTCGCTGGTCGGCGCGAAGAACGTCGACCGCAGCATGGAGCCCAGCATGGGCGCCGAAGACTTCTCCTTCATGCTGCAGAAGAAGGCGGGCGCCTATCTGCGCATCGGCCAGGACGTGCGCGACGGCGCCTTCCTGCACAACAGCCGCTACGACTTCAATGACGAGATCCTGCCGCTGGGCGCCGCGTTGCACGCGGGCCTGATCGAGCAGGGCATGCCGCTTGCCGCCACCCGCGGCGCGCAGCCAGGGAAAGCCGCCGCTACCGCGGCGCCGTGATTTGTTTGATTCCAACCCGAGGAGTGTTCCCATGAGTTTCAAGAAGAATGTGGCCGCGGCCGCCGTTTTGTGCGCCCTGAGCGCCGTCAGCATGGTCGCCGGCGCGCAGACCATCCGCATCGCGAACCAGGGGGACGCGCTATCGCTGGACCCGCACTCGCTCAACGAATCGCTGCAGCTGAGCGTCACCGCCAACGTGTATGAAACCCTCGTGGGCCGCAACAAGGACCTGAGCCTCGCACCGCTGCTGGCCACCAGCTGGAAGCAGACTTCGCCGAACGTCTGGCGCTTCGAACTGCGCAAGGGCGTGGTGTTCCATGACGGCACGCCTTTCACCGCCGACGACGTGGTGTTCAGCTTCGCGCGCGCCCAGGGCGACGGCTCCGACATGCGCGCCACGCTGAGCGACATCAAGGCCGTGCGCAAGGTCGGCGACCTCGCGGTCGAGATCGAGACCAACGGCCCGTTCCCCATCCTGCCCGACGTGATCTCGCTGACGATGATCATGAGCAAGAAATGGTGCGAGGAAAACCAGGCCACCAAGCCGGTTGACCGCCGCAAGGGCATCGAGAACACCGCCTCGTTCAAGGCCAACGGCACCGGCCCGTTCCGCGTGCGCGAGCGCCAGCCCAACGTGCGCACCGTGTTCACGCGCAACGGCACCTACTGGGGCAAGATCGACGGCAACGCGCAGGAGATCATCTTCACGCCCATCGCCAACCCCGCCACCCGCGTGGCCGCGCTGGTCTCCGGCGAAGTGGACGTGATGGAACCCGTGCCGGTGCAGGACATCGCCCGTATCAACGCGGCGCCCAACGCCCGCGTCATCACCGGCCCCGAGCTGCGCACCATCTTCCTGGGCATGGACCAGAAGCGCGACGAGCTGCAGTACTCGAACATCAAGGGCAAGAACCCGTTCAAGGACAAGCGCGTCCGCCAGGCCTTCTACCAGGCCATCGACATCGCCGGCATCCAGCGCACCGTGATGCGCGGCGCCTCGCGCCCCACCGCCTTGCTGGTCGGCCCCGGCATCAACGGCTGGACCGCAGAGCAGGACAAGCGCCTGCCCTATGACGTCGAAGCCGCCAAGAAGCTGCTGACCGAAGCCGGCTACCCCAACGGCTTCGAGGTGTCGCTGAACTGCCCGAACGACCGCTACGTGAACGACGGCCAGATCTGCCAGAGCGTGGCGTCCAGCCTCGCGAAGATCGGCGTCAAGATCAACCTGGTGGCCGAGACCAAGGGCACCTACTTCCCCAAGGTGCTGCGCCGCGACACCAGCTTCTACATGCTGGGCTGGACTCCGACCACCTACGACGCGCACAACGCGCTGAGCTCGCTCACCTCCTGCCCCGACGACAAGGGCACCGGCCAGTTCAACCTGGGCGCTTATTGCAATCCCAAGCTGGACGAGCTGACCAAGCAGATCCAGTCGGAGACCGACAAGGCCAAGCGCAACGAGCTGATCAAGGAAGCCTTCAAGATGCACGCCGACGACGTGGGCCACCTGCCGCTGCATCAGCAGTCGCTGGCCTGGGGCGTGAGCAAGAAGGTCGAGCTGGTGCAGCTGGCCGACAACTTCATGTACTTCAAGTGGATGAGCATCAAGCCGTAAGGATGCCTGCCCTCAGGCTTTTGACTCCGCTGCGCTGCATGTGATTCGCCACCCCCCAAAAGGGGGTGGCACGGCCGCCCTGGGGCGGCCCGGCGGCGGCCTTACGCGGATTTGCTTCACGATGAAAAAAACATTTGCCCGTTGGCTCGACAGCGATGTCGGCTACAGCTTTCGCACATCGCCGGTGGCCATTGCCGCCGCGCTCATCGCGCTGGTCTGCGTGGTCTGCGCGGTGTTCGCCGGCTGGGTGTCGCCGCACAACCCCTTCGACCTGGCCGCCCTCGAACTCGGCGACGCGCGGCTGCCGCCCGCCTGGAGCGCCGAAGGCTCGTCCAAGTACCTGCTGGGCACCGACGACCAGGGGCGCGACATTCTCTCGGCCGTCATCTATGGCGCGCGCATCTCGCTGATCGTCGGCCTCGTGTCGGTGGTGCTGTCGGTCGTGGTGGGCGTGGTGCTGGGCCTGGTTGCCGGATTCTTCGGCGGCTGGCTCGATTCCTTCCTCATGCGCGTGTGCGACGTGATGCTGTCGTTTCCGCCCATCCTGGTGGCACTGCTCATTGCCGGTGTCGGCCGCGCGCTCTTTCCCAACGCGCAGGAGTCGCTGGCCTTCGGCGTGCTGATCATTTCCATCTCGCTGACCGGCTGGGTGCAGTACGCGCGCACGGTGCGCGGCTCCACGCTGGTGGAGCGCAACAAGGAATACGTGCAGGCCGCGCGCGTCACCGGCGTGGCGCCGCTGCGCATCATGCTGCGTCACGTGCTGCCCAACGTGATGGGGCCGGTGATGGTGCTGGCCACGATCCAGGTGGCCACGGCCATCATCACCGAGGCCACGCTGTCGTTCCTGGGCGTCGGCGTGCCGCCGACTTCGCCGTCGCTGGGCACGCTCATCAGCATCGGCAACCAGTACCTGTTCTCGGGCGAATGGTGGATCACGGTGTTTCCGGGCCTGATGCTGGTGCTCATCGCGCTCAGCGTGAACCTGCTCGGCGACTGGCTGCGCGACGCGCTGAACCCACGCCTGCGCTGAAGACAAGAAGGAGAACGCCACTATGACGCTGCTCCAGGTCAAAGACCTCGTCGTCGAGTTTCCGCACCGCCGAGGCACGCTGCGCGCGCTCGACCGGATTTCCTTCGACATCGCGCCCGGGGAAATCCTCGGCGTGGTGGGCGAGTCGGGCGCCGGCAAGTCGCTCACGGGCGCGGCCATCATCGGCCTGCTCGAAGCGCCGGGCCGCGTGGCGGGCGGTGAAATCCGCCTCGATGGCCAGCGCATCGACAACCTCGGCTTCGATGCGATGCGGCCCATTCGCGGGCGCAAGATCGGCGCGATCTTCCAGGACCCGCTGACTTCGCTGAACCCGCTCTACACCGTGGGCCGGCAGCTGGTCGAGACCATCCGGGCGCACCTGCCGGTGACCGACGCCGAGGCCCGCAAGCGTGCCATCGGCCTGCTGCAGGACACCGGCATTCCCGCCGCCGAGCAGCGCATCGACCACTTCCCGCACCAGTTTTCCGGCGGCATGCGGCAGCGCGTGGTGATCGCGCTGGCGCTGGCGGCCGAGCCCAAGCTCATCGTGGCCGACGAGCCAACCACCGCGCTGGACGTGTCGATCCAGGCGCAGATCATTCAGCTGCTCAAGCGCATCTGCAAGGAGCGCGGCGCGGCCGTGATGCTGATTACGCACGACATGGGCGTGATCGCCGAGACCTGCGACCGCGTGGCCGTGATGTATGCCGGCCGCATCGCCGAGATCGGCCCGGTGCACGAGGTGATCCACCAGCCCGCGCACCCCTACACCTCGGGCCTGATGGCGTCGATTCCCGACATGGCGAGCGACCGCGAGCGGCTCAACCAGATCGACGGCGCCATGCCGCGGCTCAACGCCATTCCGACGGGCTGCGCCTACAACCCGCGCTGTCCGCGCACCTTTGCCCGCTGCCTGACCGAGCGGCCGGAGCTCATGCACGCCGGCGCCACCCGCGCCGCCTGCTGGCTGCACGACGCCACCGACCCGCACACCGGCCAGGCCGAACTGGCCGCGCGGCACCACGACGCCCTGGCGGCCGGCGAACGCGCCACGCCCGAAGCGGCAGAACCCCTGAGCGAGGTGACGCGATGAGCGCAGCAGTGACCGAACCCCGCGGCAACGCAACCGCACCCGCCGCGGCAGGCGAACCGCTGGTGGTGGCCCACGACCTGGCCCGCACCTTCGACGTTTCGCCGCCCTGGCTCAACCGCGTGCTCGAACGCAAGCCGCGCGTGCTGCTGCATGCGGTGGACGGCGTGAGCTTCTCCATAGAGCGCGGCAAGACGCTGGCGCTGGTGGGCGAGTCGGGTTGCGGCAAGAGCACGGTGGCACGCCTGCTGGTGGGCCTGTATGCACCCACGCGCGGCGGCCTGCAGTTCGACGGGCAGGACGCGCACGCCGCGTTCAAGACCCCCGAAGGCCGCAAGCTGCGCCGCCGCATCCAGATGATTTTCCAGGACCCCTACGCGAGCCTGAACCCGCGCTGGATCGTGGAGGACATCATCGGCGAGCCGCTGCGCGAGCACGGCATCATCAGCGACAAGGCCGCGCTGCGCGAACGCGTGGGCGAACTGCTGAAGTCGGTCGGCCTGTCGCCGCTGGACATGAGCAAGTACCCGCACCAGTTCTCGGGCGGCCAGCGCCAGCGCATTTCCATTGCCCGCGCGCTCGCCACGCAGCCCGAGTTCCTGGTGTGCGACGAGCCCACCTCGGCGCTCGACGTGAGCGTGCAGGCGCAGGTGCTCAACATCATGAAGGACCTGCAGCGCGAGCAGGGCCTGACCTACCTCTTCATTTCGCACAACCTCGCGGTGGTGCGCCACGTGGCCGACCAGGTCGGCGTGATGTACCTGGGCCGGCTGGTCGAGGTGGCCGACAAGCAGAAGCTGTTTGCGGCGCCACAGCATCCGTACACGCGCATGCTGCTGGACGCCATTCCGCAGATGAAGCACACCGGCCGCTCGCGCACACCGGTGCAGGGCGAGGTGCCGAATCCGCTGAACCCGCCCACGGGCTGCGCCTTCCATCCGCGCTGCCCGCATGCCAATGCGCGCTGCTCGGCGGAGCGGCCGAAGCTGCTGGGCATCAAGGGCGTGCAGGTGGCGTGCCACGCGGTCGAAGAGGGGCGCATCTAGCGCGGCGGCCGCCGATCTTCGAAAAAGGGTGCGCAAAGGCACCGCCTTGCGCAGAAAACTGTTGCAGAGTGCCCCCATGCCAATGACGACCACTCTTGCAACCTCCGATCTGGGCCGCCGCGGCTTCCTCATGGGCACCGCCCTTGGCGCAACCGCGGTGCTGGCTTCCCTGGCCTGCAGCGTGCAGGCCGCCGGCGCGGCCACGCGGCGCATGCCGGTCGTCTTCATCGGGCACGGCTCGCCCATGAACGCCATCACCGACAACGCCTTCACGCGGCGCCTGTCGGCCTGGGGACGGGAGCTGCCGCGGCCGTCGGCCATCCTCAGCGTGTCGGCGCACTGGCTGAGCCGGGGCGCCACGGGCGTCGGCATGCAGGAGCGGCCGAAGACCATCCACGACTTCGGCGGCTTCCCGCAGGCGCTGTTCGACGTCGAATACCCCGCGCCCGGCCACCCGGCGCTCGCGCGGGAAACCGTCGGCGCGGTGAAACAGGCGCCGGTGATCGGCACCGACCAGTGGGGCCTGGACCACGGCACCTGGACGGTGCTGAAGCACCTGTACCCGAAGGCCGACGTGCCCGTGTTCCAGCTCAGCATCGACTACGACAAGCCGGCGGCCTTCCACTATGCGGTGGGGCGGGACCTGGCGGCCTTGCGCGACAAGGGCGTGCTGGTGATGGGCAGCGGCAACGTGGTGCACAACCTGCGCGCCACCGACCGCGGAACGCCGGACGGCCCCAGCGCCAGCCGCCCGTGGGCGCAGTCTTTCGACGATGCGGTGAAGTCCGCGCTGGCCGGCCGCGACGACCGCGCGCTGGTCGACTACGCCAAGCTCGAAGGCGCGTCGACCGCGGTGGCCACGCCAGACCACTACTACCCGTTTCTCTACGCCCTTGGCGCTGCCGGCACCGGCGAGCGCGCGAAGACGGTCTACGAGGGGTTCCAGTCGGGCACGCTCAGCATGCGTTGCCTGCAGTTCGGCTGAGCGCGGCCCGGGCCCGAGGGGGCCTTACTGCTCCTCGCCCCAGGAGAAGCCGTCGCGCGCGATCATCGCGCTCGACGCGCTCGGGCCCCAGGTGCCGGCCGCATAGGGGCGCGGGCCGCCGTCCGATTCCCAGCTGTCGATCAGCGGCTCGACCCAGCGCCAGGCTTCTTCCTGCTCGTCGCTGCGCACGAACAGGTTGAGCCGGCCGTCGATCACGTCGAGCAGCAGGCGCTCGTAGGCGCCCACGCGCTCGGCGCCGAAGCGCTTGTCGAAGTCCAGGTCCAGCTGCACCGGCGCCAGCTGGTTGGCCGAGCTCTGGTTGCCGTTGCTGCGCTGGCGGTTGTCCTGGGCCTGCGCCAGCATGTGCAGCTCCAGCCCGTCCTTGGGCTGCAGGTTGATGACGAACTTGTTCACGTTGCCGGCCGGCGCGCGATAGATGGCGTGCGGCGTGGGCCTGAAATTGACCTCGATGCGCGCGTCGCGCGAGGCCAGCCGCTTGCCGGTGCGGATGTAGAAGGGCACGCCGGCCCAGCGCCAGTTGGCGATTTCGGTGCGCAGCGCCACGAAGGTCTCGGTGCGGCTGTCGGGGTTCACGCCCGGCTCGTCGCGGTAGCCCTGCACCCGCTCGCCGTAGGCCGTGCCGGCCGTGTACTGGCCGCGCACCGCGTGCAGGCTCAGGCTCTCCGGCGTCCAGGGCTTGAGCGCGCGCAGCACCTTGAGCTTTTCGTCGCGGATGGCGTCGGCGTGCGAGTTGATCGGCGGCTCCATGCCGATGGCGCACAGCAGCTGCAGCGCATGGTTCTGCACCATGTCGCGCAGCGCGCCGGTCTGGTCGTAGAAGGCGCCGCGCTTTTCCACGCCCAGGTCTTCGGCGATGGTGATCTGGATGTTGGCAATGTGCTCGCGGCGCCAGATGGGCTCGAACAGCGCATTGCCGAAGCGCATGGCAAACAGGTTCTGAACCGAGGGCTTGCCCAGGTAGTGGTCGATGCGGAAGACCTGCTTTTCCTCGAGCACCTTGCCCACGGCCGCGTTGATGGCGCGGTTGGAGGCGAGGTCGTGGCCCAGCGGCTTTTCCAGCACGATGCGCGTCCTGGGGCCGTTCATGCCGGCGGCGGCGATCTGCTCGACCACCTGCGTGAAGAGCGCGGGCGCGGTGGCCACGTACATCACCACCGTGTCGGCGTCGCGCTGCTTGAGCAGTTCTGAGAGGCGCGCGTAGTCTTCGGTCTTGGACAGGTCCATGCGCAGGTAGTGCAGCATCGACGCGAACTTCTTGAACTCGTCGGGCGAGGGCCGCTTGGCGCCCTCGACCGCATTGAAGCGCGACTGGATGAGCTCGCGGTACTGGTCGTCGGAGTGATCGTCGCGAGCAACCCCGATGATTCGCCCGTCTTGCGGCAGGCTGCCGTGCCGGAATGCCTGGAACAGCGCGGGCATGAGCTTGCGCCATGCGAGGTCGCCAGTACCGCCGAACAGAACGAGATCGAAGCTCATGAGAAAACTTTCCTTTGTCTGAGTGCCGAGCAGGCCGATATGCCAGTCGCGATGGTACTTGTACCGATTCGCGAGACCTGTACTAAAGCTACGCTGCACCACGGCCGCAAGGCCATTTTTTTATGCCGAGGTGGAGATTTCGAATGAAGAGCAAGCTTTTTACCGCAGCCGCGCTGCTGGGTCTGTCGGCCGCGGCGTCGGCGCAGACCGTGAATGTCATCTGCTCGGTCCAGGCCGAGTGGTGCAACGTGATTTCCACCGTCTACGCGCGTACCACCGGCGTGCGCATCAACATGGCGCTCAAGGGTTCCGGCGAGGCGCTGGCCCAGCTGATCGCCGAGAAGGACAACCCCAAGACCGACGTCTGGTTCGGCGGCACCGGCGACCCGCACCTGCAGGCGGCCGAACAGGGCCTGACGCTCGAATACAAGTCGCCCACGCTGTCGCAGCTGCACCCCTGGGCGCAGCAGCAGGCCAAGCAGTCGGGCTACAAGACTGTCGGCATCTACTCGGGCCCGCTGGGCTTCGGCTACAACCCCGAGCTGCTGGCCAAGAAGAAGCTGCCGGTGCCCAAGACCTGGGCCGACCTGCTCAAGCCCGAATACAAGGGCGACATCCAGGTGGCCAACCCCGCGTCGAGCGGCACCGCCTACACCATGATCGCCACGCTGGTGCAGATGATGGGCGAGGACAAGGCATTCGAGTACCTGAAGGCGCTGCACAAGAACGTGGGCCAGTACACCCGCTCGGGCACCGGCCCGATCAAGGCGGTGGCGCGCGGCGAGACCGCCATCTCCATCAGCTTCGTGCATGACGGCCCGGGCGAGAAGATGCAGGGCTTCCCGGTCGAGACCATCACGCCGAGCGACGGCACCGGCGCCGAGATCGGCTCCATGAGCATCATCAAGGGCGCGCGCAACCTCGACGCCGCCAAGAAGTTCTATGAATGGGCGCTGACGCCCGCCGCGCAGGAACTGGGCGCCGCGAACAAGCAGTTCCAGCTGCCGAGCAACGTGAACGCCAAGCTCGACCCGCGCATTCCCGACTTCAAGAAGATCAAGTTCATCAACTACGACTACGCCAAGTACGGCGCCAGCGCCGAGCGCCGCCGCCTGATCGCGCGCTGGGAAAAAGACGTCAATTCGCTGCCCCGCTAAGTGGAAGCGCGCGCTATCGAAGGCGCGCCGGTCAATCCGGCGTCCCTGGCCGCCGCCCGGCGCTCGCAGCGCTGGATCTGGGCATGGGTCGCGCTGGGCCTGGCGGCCTACCTGCTGCTGCCCTGGTATGCGATCCAGGATTCGACCTGGTACGAAGCCGTTCCGCAGGTGTTCAGCCAGACTGAGGGCGCCAACGGACTGATGCAGGCGGCCACGCAGGGGCGCGGCTGGCTCTTCATCGGGCTGGCGGGGCTGCTGCTGTGCGCCGTGGGCGCATGGCTGCCGGCCGGCAAGGCGCAAGGGCGCTGGCTGCTGGCGGGCGGGCTGACAGGCGCGCTCGGGCTGGCGGTGGCGGGCTTCACCATCGGTGCGCGCGGCTGGAGCTTTGCCGCGCTCAACGCGCAGTTCGGCGAGCTGGCCGTCAACCAGTTCGGCATCGGCGCGGGCGGCTTCGTGGCGCTCACTGCCCTGGTGCTGCTGATGGCCTTCGGCATCGCGCGGCTGGGCCTGTTCAAGGGCGACCTGTTCGTGGCGGCTGCCGTCGTCGGCTGCGGCGTGCTGATGGCACTGTTCATCGCCTACCCGGTAAGCAAGGCGCTGTCGGGCGCCTTCTTCAATGAAGACGGGCAGTGGTCGATCACGGCCTTCGTCGCCCGCGTGTTCACCGAGCGCATCTGGGGCCTGGGCTGCCTGAGCGGCGGCGTGCGCTGCGGCGTGGCCTGGAACACGCTGGTGCTGGCGCTGCTCACGGCCGCCGGCACCACCTTCCTGGGCACGCTGATGGCGCTGATGGCCGAGCGCGGCAGCAAGCGCGGGCAGGGCGCGCTGCGGGTGCTGGCGCTGCTGCCGATCATCACGCCGCCGTTCGTGGTGGGGCTCGGGCTCATCTTGCTGTTCGGCCGCGCCGGCATCGTCAACCAGGTGCTGGAGAGCGTGTTCGGCATCGAGCCCACACGCTGGTTCTACGGCATGCCGGGCGTGCTGGTGGCGCAGCTGTTCGCCTTCACGCCCATCGCCTTCATGATCATGCGCGGCGTGGTGCAGGGCATTGCGCCCAGCCTGGAAGAGGCGGCGCAGATGCTGCGCGCCGACCGCCGCCGCACCTTCTTCACCATCACGCTGCCGCTGCTGAAGCCCGGGCTGGCCAATGCCTTCCTGGTCGGCTTCATCGAGAGCATTGCCGACTTCGGCAACCCGGTGGTGGTGGGCGGGCAGTTCTCGGTGCTGTCGACCGACATCTTCTTCGCCATCGTCGGCGCGCAGTACGACCAGGGCCGCGCGGCCTCGCTGGCCTGGGTGCTCACGCTGTTCGCGCTCGGCGTGTTCGCGCTGCAGCGCGGCCTGCTGGGCAAGCAGAACTACACCACCGTGAGCGGCAAGGGCGACGCCGGCATCGCGATGGCGCTGCCCGACGGCGTGCGCCGCACCATCTACTGCATCGCCATGCCGTGGATCGCGTTCACCGCGGTGGTCTACCTGTTCGCCTTCGCGGGCGGCTTCGTGCAGACCTGGGGGCGCGACTACAGCTTCACGCTGAACCACTTCAAGAGCGCCTTCGCGCTGGAGTGGGGGCAGTTCGGGCTGGTGTGGGCGGGCACGGCGTGGAACTCGCTGATCACCACGCTCAAGCTCGCGGGCATCTCGGCGCCGATCACCGCCGCGCTGGGCCTGCTCATTGCCTGGCTGCTGGCGCGCAACGAGTTCAAGGGGCAGGGCCTCTTCGAGTTCGGCGCGCTGCTGGCCTTCGCGATTCCGGGCACGGTGCTGGGCGTGAGCTACATCCTGGCCTTCAACGTACCGCCCTTCGAGCTCACGGGCACGGGGCTGATCATCGTGTTGTGCTTCATGTTCCGCAATCTGCCGGTGGGCGTGCGCGCCGGCACCGCGGCATTCAAGCAGCTCGACCGCTCGCTCGACGAAGCCTCGCTGATGCTGCGCGCATCGACCTCGCAGACGCTCTTCAAGGTGGTGCTGCCGCTGCTCAAGCCCGCCCTGGTGGCCGCGCTGGTCTACAGCTTCGTGCGCGCCATGACCACGGTGAGCGCGGTGATCTTCCTGGTCACGGCCGAGAACGAACTGGCCACCACCTACATCATCGGCCGCGTCGGCAACGGCGACTACGGCATTGCGCTGGCCTACTGCACGGTGCTCATGATCCTGATGTCGCTGGCGATTGCGCTGGTGCAGTGGGTGGTGGGGGAGCGCAAGCTGGGGCGGCGCAAGGCGGGGGCGGCACCCATGGTGGCCGCGCCGGTGCATTGAAACGGGAGAACAACACATGAGCAACGGCATCGAATTCCGCAACGTCACCAAGCGCTACGGCACCGACAGGAACGCGCCGCTGGCCGTCAAGGGCATCAGCTTCGAGGTGCCCGTGGGCACGCTCACCACCATCCTCGGCCCCTCGGGCTGCGGCAAGACGACCACGTTGCGCATGATCGCGGGGCTGGAGTCGCCGACCTCGGGCTCGATCTTCATGGGTGGCCGCGACGTGACCACGCTGGGCCCGGCCGAGCGCAACGTCAGCATGATGTTCCAGAGCTATGCGCTGTTCCCGCACATGAACGTGATCGAGAACGTGGGCTACGGCCTGCGCATGAGCGGCGTGAAGAAGGACGAGGCCACTGCGCGGGCGCGCGAGGCGCTGCGCGGCGTGGGCCTGGTCGGTTTCGACGAGCGCCTGCCCAGCGAGCTTTCGGGCGGCCAGCAGCAGCGCGTGGCCCTCGCGCGCGCGCTGGTACTGGAGCCGGCGGTGCTGCTGTTCGACGAGCCGCTGTCCAACCTCGACGCCCGCCTGCGGCGCGAGATGCGCGAAGAGATCCGCACGCTGCAGCAGCGGCTGAAGCTCACGGTGGCCTACGTCACGCACGACCAGAGCGAAGCGCTGGCCGTGAGCGACCAGATCATCGTCATGGACCACGGCGTGATCGCCCAGCGCGGCACGCCCGAGCAGCTCTACGGCCGGCCCGAGAGCGAGTTCGTCGCCGGCTTCATGGGCGAGGCGATGGTGTTTCCCGCCACGGCGCAGGCCGACGGCAGCGTGGCGTTGGGCCCGCTGCGCCTGCAGCCGCGCTACGCGGTGGCGCCCGGCACGGTGAAGGTGGCGGTGCGGCCCGAGGCGTGGCAGATCGGCGCCCACGGCGCGGCCGACGGCCTGCCGGCCACGTTGCGCAAGTCGGCCTACCTGGGCAGCTTCTATGAATATGGCTTCGACACCACCCTGGGGCCGGTCTTCGTGGTGTCGACCGACCTGTCACGGCCGCTGGCGGCCGGCGCCCAGGCAACGCTGTCCCTGGGAGCCCACGGCGTGAGCGTGGTGCCCGGCGCATGAAACAATGGCGCCATGAACGTGGTTTTCGATCTGGGCGCCGTGCTGTTCGCATGGGAGCCCGCCCGCCTGGTACAGGCTCACCTGGCGTCCCATGCACCCACCGAGGCCGCCGCGGCCGCGATGGGGCGGGCGCTTTTCCATCACGACGACTGGACCGGCTTCGACTGCGGCACCCGCACGCTGGATGACGCCATCGCCCGCATGTCGGCCCGGCTGGCACTGCCTCCGGAGCCGTTGCACGCGATGCTGCAGGGGCTAGGCGAGCGGCTGGAGCCAATCCCGGTCACGGTGGCCATGCTCGAGCAGCTCATGGAACACCGCGAAGCCGGCCAGCCGCTGCGGCTGTACTACCTGTCGAACATGCCCGCGCCCTACGCCAGGGCCATCGAGCGCCGGCATGCTTTCATGCGGCGCTTCGACGGCGGTGTGTTCTCTGGCGACGTGAAATTCCTCAAGCCGGAGCGCGAGATCTACGAGGTGCTGGCCATGCGCCACGGCCTCGATCCCGAGCAGACGGTGTTCATCGACGACTCCGCCGCCAACGTGGAAATGGCCCGTGCCTTCGGCTGGCATGCCATTCACTGCACGTCGCCGGCCATGCTGCCTTCGCAGCTGCAGCGTTACCTGCCGGTCAGCACCACCTTGTCGGTGTCGAACCCCAGGCTGCGGGCGTAGTCGAGTTCGGCTTCGAGCACGGCGGCATCGAGCCGCGGCGCGCGCGACAGCACCCAGAGGTACTGCCGGTCCGGCGTGCCGACGAGCGAGACCTGGTATTCGCGGTCGAGCTTCAGGATCCAGTAGTCGCCCCACACCAGCGGCAACCAGCTGAGCCATGCCGGCGCAAAGCGCACTTCGAGGCGGCCCGCGCCGGGCTGTCCCGCCACGGGCACCACGCGCGCGGTGCCGACGGCCTCGTCGAAGTTGCCGTCCTCCCGAACGCAGCGGTTGACCACCTGCACGGTGCCGTCGGGCTGCGGCGTGTATTCGGCGGTGACGGGGCCGGCGCATTGTTTCTGGAATCGATTGGGCAGGCGGGCCTGCTCGTGCCACATGCCGGCATAGCGCTGCAGGTCGACCGGGGCCACCACCTGCAGCGGCGCGCGCATCAGCGGAGCGCCGTCGGCCGGGCCGGCCGGCTGGGCGCGTACGGTGCGCGCCGCCCCCAGCGCGAGCCAGGTCGCGACGCCGCCCACCACGAAGGCCGTGGCCATGGCGCCGATCGCATGGCTGGTGCGGCGGTCGTCGAAAGGTCGGACGGCGGGCGCCGTGGGGCGCGGGCGATGGGTCATGAGGCACTCCTGGAAGGGATGGAAAAGTTCAGCATCCGCTTCAGGGTAAGTGGGGGGCGGGCGCCCGGCCGTCAGTCGCGGACCACAGCCGCTGTAGGGCGAGGAGGCCGGACGCGCCCCATGAAGAAGCGGACAACCCCACGGGCATCAGGCTGATGGAGCCGCGCGGAAACCCGTGCTACGGTGCGCATGAAAACATCGGCCAACGCGCAACTGCGTGCAGGACTTGTCATAACCCGCACAGGATAATGATTTCATGAACCAACTCGATGCCCTCCGCCAGTGGACCACCGTCGTCGCCGACACCGGTGACTTCAAGCAACTCAGCGTTTCCAAGCCGCAGGACGCGACCACCAATCCGTCGCTGATCCTCAAGGCCGTGCAGAAGCCCGAATACCGCCCGCTGCTCGACGAGACCGTGAAGAAGCACGCGGGCAAGCCGCTCGACGAGGTCATCGACCGCCTGCTGGTGCGCTTCGGCACCGAAATCCTTTCCATCATCCCGGGCCGCGTGTCGACCGAAGTCGACGCCCGCCTGTCGTTCGACACCGCCGCGACCATCGCGCGCGGCGAGCGCATCGTGGCGCTCTACAAGGCCGAAGGCATCGACACCGAGAAGCGCCTGCTCATCAAGGTGGCTTCCACGTGGGAAGGCATCGAGGCCGCGCGCGCGCTCGAGCAGAAGGGCATCCGCACCAACCTGACGCTGCTGTTCTCGTTCGCGCAGGCCGTGGCCTGCGGCGCCGCCGGCGTGCAGCTCATCTCGCCCTTCGTGGGCCGCATCTACGACTGGTACAAGAAGACGGCCGGCGCCAAGTGGGACGAGGCCGCCAGCGCCGGCGCGAACGACCCCGGCGTGAAGTCGGTGCGCCAGATCTTCGAGTACTACAAGCAGCACGGCATCAAGACCGAAGTCATGGGCGCGAGCTTCCGCAACGTCGGGCAGATCAAGGCGCTGGCCGGCTGCGACCTGCTGACCATCAGCCCCGAGCTGCTGGCCGAACTGGCCGCCAGCAACGAGCCGCTCGAACACGCGCTCGACGCCAAGGCCGCGGCCAAGGGCGACGCGCCCAAGGTGAGCTACGACGAAGCCGGCTTCCGCTTCGCGCTCAATGAAGACGCCATGGCCACCGAGAAGCTCGCCGAAGGCATCCGCGCCTTCGCGGCCGACGCGGTGAAGCTCGAAAAGCTCATGCAGGAAAGCGGCAAGTAGACATGGCCATGCAACTTCGCTGCGACCGTGCGCCGGCCTGGGCGCAGCTGCAATCCGCCTTCGATATCGCGGGCCGCCAGTTCGACGTGCGCCATGCCTTCGTCGACGACGCCGGCCGATTCGAGCGCTTCAGCCAGGAGGCGCCATATGTGTTCGCCGACCTGTCGAAGAACCTGATCGACGCGCGCACGGAAGAGCTCCTGCTCACGCTGGCCCGCGAATGCGGCCTCGAGGCGCACCGCGACGCCATGTTCGCCGGCGAGCACATCAACAACACCGAAGACCGCGCGGTGCTGCACACGCTGCTGCGCGCGCCGGCCGATGCGCCCACCGCCCCGAAGACCGCGAACGAGCTGCGCGAAGTGCACGCCACGCTCGACGCGATGCTGGCCTATGCCGAGAAGGTGCGCGCCGACCACACGATCACTGACGTGGTGAACATCGGCATCGGCGGCTCCGACCTCGGACCGCAGATGGCTGTGCTGGCGCTGGCCGAGTTCGCTGCGCCGGGCAAGCGCTTCCACTTCGTGTCGAACGTCGACGGCCATGAACTGGCGGGCGTGCTGAAGGGCCTGGCGCCGGAGCACACGCTCTTCCTCATTGCCTCGAAGACCTTCACCACGGCCGAGACGATGACCAACGCGCAGTCGGCCAAGCGCTGGTACGAGCAATCGGGCGGCACCGACATCGCGGGCCACTTCGCGGCGCTCACCACCAACGTGGAAGCGGCGAAGAAGTTCGGCATCGACACCACCTTCGGCTTCTGGGACTGGGTGGGCGGGCGCTATTCGCTGTGGTCGGCCATCGGCCTGCCGATTGCGCTGGCCATCGGCGCCGACGGTTTCCGCCGGCTGCTGGCAGGCGCGCATGCCATGGACGAGCACTTCCGCACCGCGCCGCTCGCGCAGAACCTGCCGGTGCGCCTGGGCCTGCTCGACGTCTGGTATCGCAACTTCCACAAGTTCACCAGCCGCGGCATCGCGCCGTACCACAGCGCCCTGAAGCGGCTGCCGGCCTACCTGCAGCAGCTCGAAATGGAAAGCAACGGCAAGCAGGTCGATGCGGAGGGCAAGCCGGTGGCATTCGGCACTTCGCCGGTGCTGTGGGGCGAGCCGGGCACCAACGGCCAGCACGCCTACTTCCAGATGCTGCACCAGGGCACGGACGTGATCCCGCTCGAATTCGTGGCGGTGCGCGACGCTGCGCACGACCTCGAAGGCCATCACCCCAAGCTGCTGGCCAACGCGCTCGCGCAGGCACAGGCGCTGATGGTCGGCAAGCTCGACGAGGGCGGCCACAAGAACTTCCCGGGCAACCGGCCGAGCACCTTCTTCGTGTTCGAGAAGCTCACGCCCGAATCGCTGGGCGCCTTCCTCGCGATGTACGAGCACCGCGTGTTCACCAGCGGCGCGCTGTGGGGCATCAACAGCTTCGACCAGTGGGGCGTGGAGCTGGGCAAGGTGCTCGCCAGGGACATCGAACCGCGCCTGGCGTCCGGCGACATCACCGGCCTCGACGCCTCCACGGCCGGCCTCCTCAAGCGCCTCGGCAGCTGAATCGATCGCCAGGAATGCACTGAATAAGCCGTTTGTTTGCGAGCAGATGGCTGTTTTTGGCTGTATTTGTGGTTGAAAGATGCGCCGATATGATCGGCCCAGGGAAATTTCCCTGGGATCAATCAAGAGGAGCCGATAAATGGATTTTCAAACAGCGGTCAAGACCTGCTTCAACAAGTACGCCGACTTCACCGGCCGGGCCACGCGCTCGGAGTACTGGTGGTTCGTGCTTGCCGAGGTGGTCGTTCTCATCGTGGCGAGCCTTATCCACCAATACGTGTACGTGATCGCCGCGCTGGCCTTCCTGCTGCCCGCGCTGGCGGTGGGCGCGCGCCGCCTGCACGACATTGGCAAGAGCGGCTGGCTCCAGCTGCTGATGCTGATCCCGGTCATCAACCTCGTGCTGATCTATTTCTACGTGCAGCCGACGCAGCCGGAGCCCAACGCCCACGGTGCGCCGCCGGCCGCCTGAACATTTGAAGCGGCGCCGCCGGGCGCCATGTTTTCCGAGGGCCGCGCAAGCGGCCCTTTTTGTTTGCCTCAGCCGGCCGGCACGCGCACCGGCGCGCCGCTGGCCATGCGCACGCACAGGTCGAAGGCCTGCTGCAGCCCCTCGATCTGCGCGATGCCCCGGCCTGCGATGTCGAAGGCGCTGCCGCTGGCCGACGTGGCCACCGGCACCGGCAGGCCGCCGTGCAGGGTCACGCCCTGCTCGAAGCCCATGAGCTTCATCGCGATCTGGCCCTGGTCGTGGTACATCGACACCACCGCGTCGACGTCGCCGCGCCGCGCGCCGATGAACACCGTGTCGGGAGAGAACGGGCCGCGCGCGTCGAAGCCGTCGGCGCGCAGGCGCTCGATGGCCGGCGCGATGATTTCGATTTCTTCCATGCCGATCGACCCGCCGTCGCCCGCGTGCGGGTTGAGCCCCGTCACCGCGATGCGCGGATGCGCCACGCCCGAGCGGCGCAACGCGGCGGCGATGATCTTCACCGCGTCGCTCACGCCCTGCACGGTGATGTGGCTCGCCACGTCCTTCAGCGGAATGTGCGAGGTCACGCGCGAGGTCCAGAGCGAGCCGGTGAGGTTGAACTCGCAGACGAAGCCGGTGACGGCGAAGCGCTCCTGCATGTAGCGCAGCTCGTCCTCGTGCACCAGGCCGCCCAGGCGCAGTGAATGCTTGTTGAGCGGCGCGAACAGGATCGCGTCGGCCTGGCCGCGCCGCACGGCGGCGGTGGCCAGCTCCAGCGCCTCGAACGACGCCCGGCCCGATGGCTCGTTCGATTCGCCGAGCACCGGCTCCTGCCCCTGCATCCAGTCCTTCGCGAGCAGGGTGGGCCGGCCGTCCTCGAAGCGCAGCGTGTCGAGGCTGTCGGCCCGCAGTACGTCGAGCTTCGCGCCCGCCACCCGCTCGCCGGCCGCGAGCACGACCGGGTCGGCGATCAGCAGCACGCGGGCCGCATCCAGGTTGCGCTGGCGCGCCAGCAGCTTCACGGCCATTTCGGGGCCGATGCCGCTCGGGTCGCCGAGCAGCACGGCGATGCGGGGCTTGGCGAGTGTCACGCCGGGGGTTGGGGATGGGGTGGGCATGTTGTCGGATGCGTTGTGGAAAAAAGGAAGCGGCCGGCTCACTCGGCCTTGATGTTGGCTTCGCGCACGAGCTGGCCGTAGTGCTCGAACTCCTGCCGGTTCATGGCCGCGAAGGGCTCGCCCGTCAGGCCGCCGGGTTCGCCGCCCAGCGCCTTGATGCGCGCCTGCACGTCGGGCAGCTTCAGCGTGCGGCCGAGTTCGGCACTCAGCCGCTCGACCGCAGGACGCGGCGTACCGGCCGTCACGTACAGGCCGTACCAGGTGGACACGTCGGCGCCCTTGATGCCCTGCTCTGCCAGCGTGGGTACGTCGGGCAGTTCGGGCGAGCGCTGGGGCGCGCTCACGGCCAGCGCGCGGAACTTGCCGGCCTTGATCTGGCCCATGGCCGAGGAGGTGCTGTCGAACATCATGTCGACCTCGCCCGCGATGATGTCGACGTGCGCCTGCGAGCTGCCCTTGTAGGGCACGTGGATCGACTTCATGCCGGTGGCCAGGTTGAAGGCCTCGCCGCCCACGTGCTGCGTGCTGCCGATGCCTGAAGAGGCGTACTTGAAGCCACCAGGCTTCGCGGCCATGGCCGCCACGAGGTCCTTCACCGACCTGTAGGGCGAGCTGGCCGACACCACCAGCACGTTGGGCATCACCGCCACCAGCCCGATGGGTTGCAGGTCCTTGAGCGGGTCGTACTTGAGCTTGAGGATGTGGGGCGCCACCGCCTGTGCCGTGTTGGTGGCCAGCAGCAGGGTGGCGCCGTCGGCCGGCGCGCGGGCCGTGAGTTCGCCCGCGATGGTGTTCGAGGCGCCGGGGCGGTTCTCGACCACCACCGTCTGCTTGAGGGTCTGCGAGAACTTGTCGGCCAGCACGCGCGCCAGGATGTCGGTGCCGCCGCCGGGCGAGGCGCCCACCATGATGCGCATCGGCTTGTCGGGATAGGGCGCCTGCGCAACGGCCGTGAGCGGGGCCGTCGGGAGCAGCAGGGCCGCCGCGAGCCCCGCCGCGCGGGCCAGCAAAGAAAGCTTCATCGGGTTGTCTCCAGCTTGTTATGGCGCCGAGCGTACGGAGCTTCGGGTTTGCGATCCAATCGAAAAAGCCGGGGAATCCATATACTTTTGTGCATGACTCCCGGCCTCACAGACGCCTCGTTGATGCTCCACGTGCGGCCACGCCAGCTGCTCCTGCTGGCCCGGCTCGACACCCACAGGCACCTCGGCCGCGCGGCGGAGGCCATGAACATCAGCCAGCCGGCGGCCACCAAGCTGTTGCAGCAGCTGGAAGACTCGCTCGGCGAACGGCTCTTCGAGCGCCTGGCGCGCGGCATGGAGCCAACGCCCTACGGCCAGATCCTGATCCGCTATGCCCACCGCGTGCTCAGCGACTTCGGCACCGCCCGCGAGGAGATGCTGGCGCTGCGCTCCGGCCTGAGCGGCGCGCTGCGCGTGGGCAGCGTGCCGGGCGCGGTGCCCGAGCTGCTGGCGCCGGCGCTGGTGGAGTACCACCGGCGCCATCCGCAGGTGGCCGTGTCGGTGGTGGTGGAGACCAGCGACGTGATCCAGGCGCAGCTGGAGCAGGGCGATGTCGACCTCGTGCTGGGCCGGCTCACCGACGGGCACGACGAGGCCAGGTACGCGAGCGTGCCGCTGCTGGGCGAGTCGCAGGTGGTGGTGGTGCGCGCCGGGCATCCGGTGTTCGAGCGCGCCAACCTCACGCTGGCGGACATGGCGCACTGGTCGTGGGTGCTGCAGCCGCCGGGTTCGCCGCAGCGCGGGCGCTTCGAGGCGGCGATGCGCGAGGCCGGCATCCGGGCGCGGCTGGACATCATCGAAACGGCATCGCCGATCGCCATCACGGCGCTGCTCGAGAACTCCGACATGGCGGCCGTGATGCCCGCCTCGCAGGCCGGCCACTACGCCCGGCTGGGCGTGCTGCGCACCGTGCCGATCGAGCTGCCGGTGCGCGTGCCGCCCATCTGCCTCATCACCCGCGAGGGCCGGCCGCTGTCGCCGGCGGCGGTGCAGTTCCGGCGCCAGCTGCTCGGCGGCGTGTGAGGCGGTGCGTTTGAGGCCTTTGGACCGCCCCGTATGCATGCTGTATTGCGCTGACTAGGGAATCTCCCAGTCAACTGGTGCATGAAAGTACCAGTGTCGACATTCGAAGTACCAAAGCCGCAGGCGCGCTTCTCCAGAATTCCCGGCACGGCGACCCGACAACAACAGGGCGTCGCTCACCTCTAGGAGACAACATGAAGCGTTTTCTGAAAGCGGGCTTCGTCCTCGCACTCATCGGCACGGGCGTCGTTTCCCAGGCCGCCACCGAACTCGTGATCGCGACCGTCAACAACGGCCACATGATCGAGATGCAGAAGCTCACGCCCTTCTTCGAGAAGGCCAACCCCGACATCAAGCTCAAGTGGGTCACGCTGGAAGAAGGCACGCTGCGCCAGCGCGTGACCACCGACATCGCCACCAAGGGCGGCCAGTTCGACGTGATGACCATCGGCCTGTACGAGGCGCCGATCTGGTCGAAGAAGGGCTGGCTCAAGCCCATCGCCACCGATGCCGCCTACGACATCGACGACCTGCTGCCGGCCATCCGCAACGGGCTGTCCTACGAGGGCAAGCTCTACGCGGCCCCGTTCTACGGCGAGAGCTCGATGCTCATGTACCGCAAGGACCTGGCCGACAAGGTGGGCGTGAAGTTCGCCGACCAGCCGACCTGGGCGCAGGTGAAGGAGTTCGCCGACAAGGCCAACGACCCCAAGAACGGCGTGTACGGCATGTGCCTGCGCGGCAAGCCGGGATGGGGCGACAACATGGCCTTCCTGACCACGCTGGTCAACACCAACGGCGGCCAGTGGTTCGACATGCAGTGGAAGCCGCAGATCGACACCAAGCCCTGGAAGGATGCGATCACCTTCTACGTCGACATGATGAAGAAGGACGGCCCTCCGGGCGCCTCGGCCAACAGCTTCAACGAGAACCTGGCGCTCTTCAACGAAGGCAAGTGCGCGGCCTGGGTGGACGCCACCATCGCGGCTTCGTTCATCAGCGACCCGAAGCAGTCGAAGGTGGCCGACAAGGTGGCCTTCGCGCAGGCACCGACCGCCGTCACGCCCAAGGGCGCCAACTGGCTGTGGTCGTGGAACCTCGCGATTCCCGCCAGCTCGACCAAGGACGACGCGGCGCAGAAGTTCATCAAGTGGGCCACTTCCAAGGACTACATCAACCTGGTGGCCAAGGAAACCGGCTGGGCCTCGGTGCCGACCGGCACGCGCAAGTCGACCTACGCGAACCCCGAGTTCCAGAAGGTCGCGAAGTTCGCCGAAGCCGAGAAGAAGGCCATCGACAGCGCCAACCTGACCGACAGCACGCTGCCCAAGTCGCCGTACGTCGGCGTGCAGTACGCGGCGATTCCCGAGTTCCAGGCCATCGGCGTGGCGGTGGGGCAGCAGATGAGCGCGGCGCTGTCGGGCAAGGTCACGGTGGACCAGGCGCTGAAGACCTCGCAGACGGCGGCGGAACGCGAGATGAAGAAAGCGGGTTACTACAAGTAAGCCTGCCGGGCTTGCTCCCTCCCCCGCTGGGGGAGGGTCGGGGTGGGGGCACGCGGCGCTCGCGACAACGCCGCGCCTGAACAGGGGCAGCCCCCATCCCAGCCTTCCCCCAAAGGGGGAAGGAGCCAGAGACAACAAGAAGGGACTTGCCCATGAAAAGACTCCTGCCCCGCGCCCTCATGGCGCCCGCGGTGCTCACGCTCTTCCTCTGGATGATCGTGCCGCTGCTGATGACGTTGTACTTCTCGTTCGTCAACTACAACCTCATGCAGCCCGGCGAGCGCACGTTCGCGGGCATCGAGAACTTTCACTACTTCGTCACCGACCCCGACTTCTGGCCCGCCACATGGAACACGCTGCTGCTGATCGGCAGCGTGATCGTCATCACCGTGGTGCTGGGCGTGCTGCTGGCGCTGCTGGTGAACGAGCCCTTCCCCGGGCGCGGCATCGTGCGGGTGCTGCTGATCTCGCCGTTCTTCGTCATGCCCGCGGTCAACGCGCTGCTGTGGAAGCACATGATGATGAACCCCATCTACGGCGTGCTGGCCGACCTGTGGCGCTTCTTCGGTGCGCAGCCGGTGGACTGGCTCACCGACTTCCCGCTGCTGTCGGTGATCATCATGGTGGCCTGGCAGTGGCTGCCCTTCGCCTGCCTGATCTTCATCACCTCGCTGCAGTCGCTCGACCGCGAGCAGATGGAGGCCGCGCGCATGGACGGCGCGAGCCCGGTGCAGCGCTTCTTCTATCTCACCATTCCGCACCTGGGCCGCCCGATGGCGGTGGTGATCATGATCGAGATGATCTTCCTGCTCAGCGTGTTCGCGGAGATCGCCATCACCACCAACGGCGGCCCGGGCAACGCGAGCACCAACATGACCTACATGATCTTCAAGCAGTCGCTCATGAACTTCGACGTGGGCGTGGCTTCGGCCGGCGCGCTTTTCGCGGTGGTGCTGGCGAACATCGTTGCCGTGTTCCTGATCCGGATCATCGGCAAGAACCTCGACTGAGGCGCACACGTCATGCAACAACAACAACAAGCTCCCAGCAATTTCCTGCCGCAGGCGTTGCGCACCGTGGCTGCGTGGGCCGTCGCGCTGCTGCTGTTCTTTCCGCTCGGCTGGCTGTTCCTCACGGCCTTCAAGACGGAACTGCAGGCCATCCACGTGCCGCCGCTCTTCATCTTCGAGCCCACGCTCGACAACTTCGGCGAGGTGCAGCGCCGCAGCGACTACCTGCTGTATGCGCGCAACTCGCTCATCACCAGCCTGGGCTCGACCGTCATCGGCCTGCTGATCGCGGCGCCGGCGGCGTATTCGATGGCGTTCTTTCGCACGAAGAGAACGCGCGACATCCTGATGTGGATGCTCTCCACCAAGATGATGCCGGCCGTGGGCGCGCTGGTGCCGATCTACGTGCTGGCGCAGACCGCCGGCATGCTCGACTCGCTGCCCGCGCTGACCATCGTGTTCACGTTGTCGAACCTGCCGATCATGGTGTGGATGCTCTACAGCGCCTACAAGGACATCCCCAACGAGATCCTGGAGGCCGCGCGCATGGACGGCGCCAGCCTGTGGACCGAGTTCCGCCACGTGGTGCTGCCGCTGTCGGTGGGCGGGCTCGCATCCACCGGGCTGCTGTGCCTGGTGCTGAGCTGGAACGAAGCCTTCTGGGCGCTCAACCTCACCTCGGCCAAGGCCGGCACGCTGGCCACGCTGATCGCCTCGTACTCCAGCCCCGAGGGCCTGTTCTGGGCCAAGCTGTCGGCCGCCTCGCTGATGGCCATCGCGCCCATCGTGGTGTTCGGCTGGTTCAGCCAGAAGCAACTGGTGCAGGGCCTGACCTTCGGTGCCGTCAAGTAAAGAAAGGGAGACATCTCATGGCCTACCTCGAACTCAAGAACATCAAGAAGAGCTTTGGTGACATCCACATCATCAAGGGCGTCGACCTGCAGATAAAGAAGGGCGAGTTCATCGTCTTCGTCGGGCCCTCGGGCTGCGGCAAGTCGACGCTGCTGCGGCTGATTGCCGGCCTGGAGCCCATCACCAGCGGCAACCTGCTGCTCGACGGCAAGGACATCACCTGGACGCCTTCGGGCAAGCGCGACCTGGCGATGGTGTTCCAGAGCTACGCGCTGTATCCGCACATGAGCGTGTACGACAACATGTCGTTCGCGCTGAAGCTGGCGGGCGTGCCGAAGGACGAGATCAAGACCAAGGTCGAGTACGCGGCCAAGACGCTCAATCTCACGCAGTACCTCGACCGCACGCCCAAGGACCTCTCGGGCGGCCAGCGCCAGCGCGTGGCCATTGGCCGCGCCATCGTGCGCGCGCCCAAGGTGTTCCTGTTCGACGAGCCGCTGTCGAACCTCGACGCGGCGCTGCGCGGCAACACGCGGGTGGAAATCCACAAGCTGCACCGCGCGCTCGGCGCCACCACCATCTACGTCACGCACGACCAGGTCGAGGCCATGACGCTGGCCGACCGCGTGGTGGTGCTCAAGGACGGGTTGATCGAGCAGGTCGGCACGCCGCTGGAGCTGTACGACCACCCGGCCAACCAGTTCGTCGCGCAGTTCATCGGCATGCCGTCGATGAACATGGTGGCGGCCAATGCCATTCCCAGCTTCTCGGCCGCCACCGGCGGCAGGCTGCCGAGCGACGGCTTCCTGGGCGTGCGGCCGGAAGGCCTGCGCGTGCATCCGAAGCAGGGCGCGCCGGTGAGCGACGTGCAGGGCCGCGTCGAGCTGATCGAGGCGCTGGGCGCCGACACGCTCATCCACGTCGACGTGGGCGGCGTGCCGCTGATCGCGCGGCAGAACGACCGCACGCCGCTGCAGGCCGGCGACGACGTGGCCGTGGAGCTCGATCCGTCGGTGCTGCACCTGTTCAACCGCGAAGGCCGCTCGGTCGGCGCGTGATCGATTCCAGATTTCTTCCAACGCCTTTTCAACGGACATTCCCGTGACCATCGCGCAAATTCCACCGGCTCCTACGGAGTTCACGGTGCTTCATCTCGGCCTGGGCTCGTTCCATCGGGCCCACCAGGCGGTGTACCTGCAGCGGCTGATCGACGCGGGCGACACCCGCTGGTCGCTGTCGGGCGCCAACATCCGGCCGGACATGGCCGACATCGTCGCGGCGCTGCAGGCGCAGGGCGGGCGCTACACGCTCGAGACGGTGTCGCCCGCGGGCGAATACCGCTACGAGCAGATCGACGCCATCCGCGAGGTGCTGCCGTGGGAGCGCTCGCTGGCGAACGTGGTCGCGCGCGGCGCGGCGCCGTCGACCCGCATCGTGTCCTTCACCGTGACCGAGGCCGGCTACTACCTCGACAACAAGGGCAGGCTGGACCTGTCGTTCAGCGACCTCGCGGCCGATGTGGAGCGCGCGCGCAAGGGCGAGTCCGGCGGCGACAACGTGACCATCTACGGCGCGGTCTGCGCCATCCTGCGCGCGCGCAAGGCGGCCGATGCCGGCGCCGTGACGCTGCTGAACTGCGACAACCTGCGCCACAACGGCGAGCGCTTTCGCGCCGGGCTGCTGGAGTTCATCGAGCTCGCGGGCGATGCCGGCCTGCTGGCCTGGGTGAACGCGAACACGCGCTGCCCGAACGCGATGGTCGACCGCATCACGCCGCGCCCGCCGCCCGAGCTGCGCGCGCGCGTCAAGGCCGCCACGAGACGCGACGACCCGGCGGCCATCACCGGCGAGAGCTTCATCCAGTGGGTCGTCGAAGACGACTTCGCGGCCGGCCGGCCCGACTGGGGCCGCGTGGGCGTTGAGCTGGTCGAGTCGGTGCAGCCGTACGAAGAGGCCAAGATCCGCATCCTCAATGCCACGCACAGCTGCATCGCCTGGGCGGGCACGCTGGTCGGGCTCGGCTTCATCCACGAAGGCACGCACGACGCGGCCATCCGCAGGATGGCCTTCGACTACGTCACCGACGACGTCATTCCCTGCCTGACTCCCAGCCCCATCGACCTCGCGGCCTATCGCGACGTGGTGCTCGACCGCTTCGGCAACCCCGCCATCCGCGACACCAACCAGCGCGTGGCGGCGGACGGCTTCTCGAAGATTCCCGGCTTCATCGCCCCGACGGTGCGCGAGCGGCTGGCGGCGGGCCAGGGCATCGACAGCGTGGCGATGCTGCCCGCGCTGTTCCTGGCCTTCCTGCAGCGCTGGCACCAGGGTGCGCTGCCCTACGCCTACCAGGACCAGGGCATGGACGAAGCGGTGGCGCATGCGATCTGCGATGCGGCCGACCCGGTGGCCGCCTTGTGCGCCGATGCGGGGCTGTGGGGCAACATCGCCGGCGACGCCCGCCTGGTCGACGCGGTGCGCCGTGCCGGCGAGCGCGTTGCGCGCTTCGTAGCAGAAAAAACAGGGAGCAAGCCATGAACGCCCGCCTTCAAGACCGTCATGTGCTGCTGACCGGCGCGGGGGGCGGCATCGGCCTGGCCGTGGCGCAGGCCTGCATTGCCGAGGGCGCGCGCTGCACCGTGGTCGACCGCGCCACCGCCGCGCCCGACGCGGTGCGCGCGCTGCAGCAAAAGCAGCCGGGCAAGCTCGCCTACATTGCGGCCGACGTGACCGACACCGCCGCCATCACCCACACGCTGGCGCAGGCGCAGGTGGCCTTCGGGCCGGTGCACACGCTGTTCAACAACGCCGCGGTGTTCGACCTCGCGCCGCTGCTGGACAGCGACGAGGCGTCGTTCGACAAGCTGTTCGCGGTCAATGTGAAGGGCATGTTCTTCGTGATGCAGGCGGTGCTGCGGCACATGGTGGAAGCGGGCACGCAGGGCGCTTCGGTCATCAACATGGCCTCGCAGGCCGGGCGCCGGGGCGAGGCGCTGGTGTCGCACTACTGCGCGACCAAGGCGGCGGTCATCAGCTACACGCAGAGCGCCGCGCTGGCGATGGCGCCGCACGGCATACGTGTCAATGGCATTGCGCCCGGTGTGGTCGATACGCCGATGTGGGACCATGTCGACAGCCTGTTCGCCAAGGCCGAGGGCCTGCCGCCCGGAGAGAAGAAGCGGCAGGTCGGGCTGGCGGTGCCGCTCGGCCGCATGGGCGCGCCGGAAGACATCGCGGGGGCGGCGGTGTTCCTCGCCAGCGACGAGGCGCGCTACATCACGGCGCAGACCTTGAATGTCGATGGCGGTAATGTCATGTCTTGAGCTGGGTTGTCGATGAGATCGGTTTTTGTTTTTCATGGGCTTTGTTCGTGGGGCGCTCACGCCGGCGGGGTGCCTTGCTCCGCGAATGTCCCCCGGCCTGCGGCCTCCTCCTTTATTTCGCTGCGCAAGGCACCCCGCCGTCGTGAGCGTCCAGAGCACTTGTTGATCAGCCGGCACAAGCGCAGCGCTCGTCGTGCACAGGGCGCCGGGTGCTCCCCGCAGCGAAATAAAGGAGGAGGGCGAAGCCCGGGGGACATTCGCGGAGGGGAGTACCCGGTGCCCTGCGCACTCACCCCGAAACAGCCCGAACCAATAGGAGGAAGCAACCCATGAACGAAGACTTCCACCTGTACCTCGACAGCGCCGACCTGGCCGAGATACAGACCTGCCTGCCCCACCCGGTGGTGCACGGCGTGACGACCAACCCGACGCTGCTCAAGCGCGCGGGCGTCGGCCGCGCTGCCGTGCCCGGACTGCTCGCGCGCTGCATCGAACTGGGCGCGCGCCAGGTGCAGGCGCAGGTCTGTTCCGAACACGTCGACGGCATGCTCGAAGACGCGCAAGCCTTGTTGCGCCACTTCGACCGCGGCCAACTCGTCATCAAGATCCCCGCCACGCGGCAGGGCCTGGACGCCGGCGCGCGGCTCATCGCGCAGGGCGTGCCCGTCACCTGGACCGCCGTGTACGCGCCCGAGCAGGCCCACTTCGCGGCGCAGCTGGGCGCGGCCTATGCGGCACCGTACCTCGGGCGGCTGGAAGACGCGGGCATCGACGGCCTGGCGCTGATCGCGCAGATGCAGTCGCTGGTCGCGCGGCGGCCGGCCTCGGGTACGCGGCTGCTGGTGGCCAGCATCCGGTCGCGCGAGGCGTATCTTTCGCTGCTGGGGCTCGGCGTGGGCGCCATCACCATTCCGCCGCGGCTGTTTGCCGAACTGCTCGACCATTCCGCGACACTGTCCGCCGAGCGCGGCTTCCTGGCCGATGCGCGCACCTTGCCCTGACCGACGACACCGAATCCCGACCCACACACCATGCGCATTGCACTCACGGGCGAAGCCCTGATCGATTTCACCGCCGGCGAGGCGGGCACCCTGGCATTCCTGGGCCATGAAGGCGGCTCGCCGCTGAACACCGCCGTGGCCTGCGCGCGGCTCGGGCAGCCGACCGGCTTTCTCACGCAGCTGTCGACCGACCTGTTCGGCGAGCGGCTGATGGGCTTCCTGCAGAAGAACGGTGTGGACACCAGCTTCATCCTGCGCAGCGGCGCGCCGTCGACGCTGGCTTTCGTCGAACGCACGCCGCAGACCAACCGCTACGCCTTCTACACGCAGGGCAGCGCCGACGCCACCTGGGCGCCCGAGCCGCTGCCGCAGCTGCCGCCGGAGTGCCGCTTCCTGCACTTCGGGTCGATCTCGCTGCTGCAGGACCCGGCCGCCACGCGCATCGCCGACCTCGTCGCCGCGAACCGGGGGCAGCGCGTGGTCGTGTTCGACCCCAACGTGCGGCCCAGCCTGATCACCGACATGGCCGCCTACCGCAAGCGCGTGGCCGGCTGGTTCGGCATGGCCGACCTGGTCAAGCTGAGCGACGAGGACGCGGCGCTGCTCGCGCCCGGCCAGCCGGTGGACGCGCTGGCCGCCGACTGCCTCGCGGCCGGCGCGCGCGCGGTGATCGTCACGCGCGGCGGCGACGGCGCCACGCTCTGGCGCGCGGGTCGCGCGCCGGTCACGGTGGCCGCGCCGCGCGTCGAGGTGGTCGACACCATCGGCGCGGGCGACACCTTCACGGCGGGGCTGTCGGTGTCGCTGCTGGCGCACGGCGTCGAGCGGCCGGAGCAGCTCGGCGAGCTGGGCGACGACGCATGGCGCGAGGTGATGGCCTTCGCCGCCACCGCCGCCGCCCTCAACTGCACCCGCGAGGGTGCCGATCCACCCACGCTGGAGGCGGTTCACGCCGCACTGGCGAAGGAAGAAAATACGGCTGTTGCTTCCCGGTCCTGAACCGTGCCGCCATGACGACGTCCACACGCAAACGCTCGGTCCCCCGCCAGCGCCAACCCGAGCTGGAACGCGACTTCGCGCGCTCCCCCTCGCTGGGCTACGAGGCGCCCGAAGAAACCGGCCTGGTGCGCTGCCTGGCGCACGGCTTCCCCAGCCCGCTGGTGCGATGGCACTTCCATGAAGACTACGAGCTGCACCTGATCACCGAGACATCGGGCAAGGCCTTCATCGGCGACTGGATCGGGCCGTTCCAGCCCGGGCACCTGGTGCTGTGCGGGCCGCGCCTGCCGCACAACTGGATCTCGCTGGACGTGCCCGAAGGCGGCGCGGCGGGGCGCGACCGGGTGATCCAGTTCCGCCACGAACCCATCGAGAGCGCGGCCGCCGGCATTCCTGAGCTGCGCGAGGTGATGCAGCTGCTGGAGCGCGCGCGCCACGGCATCGAGTTCTTCGGCATGTCGCAGCAGGCGCAGGCGCACTGGGACCGCATCAAGGCCGCGCGCGGCGTGCGGCGCCTGGGCCTGTTCCTCGACTTCATGGCCGATCTCTCGCAATGCACCGACTACCGGCTGCTGTCGAGCGTGCAGATGCAGGGTGCGCAGGGCGCCGACGGCGACGCGCAGGTCGACCAGATCAACGGCATCGTCAACCGCATCACCAACAACATGGCGGACCCGATCTCGATGTCCGACGTGGCGGCCGAGCTGGGCATGAGCGAAAGCCGCTTCAGCCGCTTCTTCCGGCGCTCCACCGGCAACAGCTTCACCGACTTCGTCAACCGCGTGCGCATCAACAGCGCCTGCCACCTGCTGATGCAGACCGACCACTACGTGACCGACATCTGCTACCAGGTGGGCTTCAACAACGTGGCCAACTTCAACCGGCGCTTTCTCGAGATCAAGGGCATGACGCCCAGCGAATTCCGGCGCCAGGCCGACACGCGCTTCGGCGGCGGCATCTCTTCCTAAGCTTCCCAAGCACGAAACCAGGGGGTCATCTTGTATCTTGGACTCGACCTCGGCACGTCCGAGCTCAAGGCGCTGCTGCTCGCCGACGATCACCGCATCGTGGGCGTGGCGCGCGCGCCGCTCACGGTCCAGAGGCCGCATCCGCTGTGGTCGGAGCAGGCGCCGGCCCAGTGGTGGCAGGCGCTCGAGCAGGTCATGGCGCAGTTGCGAGAGGCGCACGGCGAGGCGTTGTCGGCGGTGCGCGCCATCGGCCTGTCGGGGCAGATGCACGGCGCCACGCTGCTCGATGCGGCCGGCGAGGTGCTGCGGCCCGCGATCCTGTGGAACGACGGCCGCAGCGGCGCGCAGTGCGAAGCGCTCGCGCGCGCCGTGCCGCGGCTCGGCGACATCGCGGGCAACCTTGCGATGCCGGGCTTCACCGCGCCCAAGCTGCTGTGGGTGCGCGAGCATGAGCCCGAAATCTTTGCCCGCGTGGCGCGCGTGCTGCTGCCGAAGGACTGGCTGCGCTTCATGCTCAGCGGCGAGGCGGTCAGCGAGATGTCCGACGCGGCGGGCACGCTGTGGCTCGACGTGGGTGCGCGCGACTGGTCCGACGAACTGCTCGCCGCCACCGGGCTGACGCGCGCGCACATGCCGCGGCTGGTCGAAGGCAGCGAGGTTTCGGCGCTGCTCAAGCCCGAACTCGCGGCGCGCTGGGGCATGCCGGGCGGCGTGAAGATCGCGGGCGGTGCCGGCGACAACGCCGCCAGCGCGGTCGGCATGGGGCTGGTCGAGCCGGGGCAGGGCTTCGTCTCGCTGGGTACTTCAGGCGTGGTGTTCGTGTCGACCGACCGCTTCCTGCCGAACCCGGCGCAGGCGATGCACGCCTTCTGCCATGCGCTGCCGAAGCGCTGGCACCAGATGTCGGTGATGCTCTCCGCCGCGAGCGCGGTGAGCTGGGCCGCGAAGGCTTTCAAGTTTGCCGACGAGGCTGCGCTGCTCGAAGCGGCGGCATTGGTGCCGTCGGCGCAACGCGAGCGGTGCCCGCTGTTCCTGCCGTACCTGTCGGGCGAACGCTCGCCGCACAACAACCCCGATGCCCAGGGCGTGCTCTTCGGGCTCACGCATGCACACGGGCCGGCGGAAATCGCCTACGCCGTGGTCGAGGGCGTGAGCTTCGGCCTGCGCGACGGCCTCGACACCCTGCGGCTGCCCGAGGGCGCGCTGGCCCTGGTCGGTGGCGGCGCGCGCAGCGCCTGGTGGTCGCAGCTGCTGGCCGACATCCTCGAAGTGCCGCTCACGCTTGGCGAAGGCGGTGAAGCCGGCGGTGCGCTGGGCGCGGCGCGACTGGCCTGGCTGGCCGATGGCGGCACGCTGGAGGCGGTGTGCACGCCGCCCGCGGTGCGCCAGCGCTTCGAGCCCCGGACCGCCGGCGCCGAAGGCCATCGCGCGCGGCATGCGCGCTTTCGCGCGCTGTATCTGTCGCTGCGCCATAGCTTCCAATTGCTGAGCGCAGGCTGACTCTTCGGGCCTGCCGCATCGATCGCGCGCAGCGACTGCGCCAAGGTGCGCCCGCTGGCCGCGCCGCACTGCGACATTGGCCGACAGGACGCGTGCGTCCGGTCGCCCAGACTCCGCCTCGCCTGTCACACAAACAACCCACCGCGAGGCGTTTGCAATGTCGAGTCATCTGTCCCTCTGGAGCCTCACGGCGGCCGTGACGGCCGGCGTGCTGCTTCGCCCCTTCGGCTGGCCGGAGGCGGTGTGGGCGGTCACGGGCGGCGTGCTGGCGGTGGCGCTGGGCCTGCTGCCGCTGTCGGACGCGCTCACCGCCGTCGGCAAGGGCACTGACGTCTACCTGTTCCTGATCGGCATGATGCTGCTGTCGGAAACGGCGCGCCGCCAAGGCCTGTTCGACTGGGTCGCAAGCCACGCGGTCCGGCAGGCGAAGGGCTCGCGCAGCCGCCTGTTCCTGCTGGTCTATCTGGTCGGCGTGGTGGTCACCGCCTTCCTTTCGAACGACGCCGCCGCGGTGGTGCTCACGCCGGCCGTCTTCGCCGCCGCGCGCCAGGCCCGCGCGCCGGCGTTGCCTTATCTGTTCATCTGCGCCTTCGTCGCCAACGCGGCGAGCTTCGTGCTGCCGATCTCCAACCCCGCCAACCTGGTGCTCTACGGCGAGCACATGCCGGCGCTGTGGACTTGGCTCCTGCATTTCACGCTGCCCTCGGTGCTGGCCATCGGGAGCACTTTCCTGGTGTTGCGCTTCACCCAGCGGCGCGAGCTGGCGGGCGGCTGCGAGGTACCGTCGCGGATGGCGCCGCTGTCGAGCGGAGGGCGCACCGCGCTGGCCGGCCTGATCGCCACCGCCGTGGTGCTGATGGCCGTATCGGCCATGGATTGGTCGCTCGGCCTGCCGACCTGCGTGATGGGCATGCTCACCGCTGCCGTGGTGCTGCTGCGTGACCGTTCCAGTCCGCTGCCGCTGCTGCGCGAGGTGTCCTGGACGGTGCTGCCGCTGGTGGCGGGCCTGTTCGTGCTGGTCGAGGCGATCTCCAGGACCGGGCTGACCGAGCGGCTGGCGCAGTGGCTCATGGCGGGCGCGCAGCACGGCGAACGCGCCACGGGCGCCATCGCCGGGACGCTGCTGGCCTTCGGCTCGAACCTGGTCAACAACCTGCCGGCCGGCCTGCTGGCCAGCACCATGGTGCAGCAGGCCCACCCGCCCGCCTCCATCGTCGATGCGCTGCTGATCGGTGTCGATCTCGGCCCCAATCTCTCGATCACCGGTTCGCTCGCCACCATCCTCTGGCTCATCGCGATTCGCCGCGAAGGCGAGGACGTGGGCTTCGTGCGCTTCCTGAAGGTGGGCGTGCTCGTGATGCCGCCGGCCCTGTGCCTGGCGCTGGGCGCACGGCTGTTGACGGCTTGAGTTTTTCAAGGAGACCTCACCATGTCCACCTCGACTCTCGCCGCAACCGGCGCACCATCCGGCGCACCCCCCGGCGTCGGCAACCCCGGCAACGATGGCGATGCCGACCGCAAGCGCGCCACGCGCGCGCTGTGCTCGCTCAACTTCTTCATGGCCGACATGCAGGCCGGCATCGGGCCTTTCCTCGGCGTGTTCCTGCAGCAGCGCGGCTGGCAGACCGGCGCCATCGGCTCGGTGATGACCGCCGGCGGCATCGCCGGGATGCTGATGACGGTGCCGGCAGGCGCCTTCATCGACAGCACCACGCGCAAGCGGCTGGTCGTCGTCGTCACCGGCATCTGCACCGTGCTGGCTTCGTTCCTGATCCTGTGGTCGCAGGCCTGGATCGTCGTCACCACCAGCCAGATCGCCACGGCGATCGCCGGTGCGGCCATCGGTCCGGCAGTCGCCGGCATGACGCTGGGCATCGTGCGCCAGCGCGGCTTCAATGCGCAGAACGGCCGCAACCAGGCCTGGAACCACGCCGGCAACATGATCGGCGCCGGCCTGTCGGGCTGGCTCGGCTACAGGTACGGCATGCCGGCCATCTTCTTCCTCGCGGCGGCCTTCGGCGTGTTCGCGATCGCGTCGGTGCTGGCGATTCCCGGGCGCGTGATCGACCATCGCGCGGCGCGCGGCCTGGAAGACGAGGAGGGCGACAGGAAGGACGGCGAGCCCGGGCAGGCCCAGGGCTTTCGCACGCTGCTGCACAACCGGCCGATGCTCATCCTGGCCGCCGCGCTGGCCTGCTTCCACCTCGGCAACGGCGCGATGCTGCCGCTCTACGGCCTGGCCGTGGTCGGTGCCGGGAAGGGCGATCCGGCCGCCTTCACGGCGCTCACCGTGGTGGTCGCGCAGGGCGTGATGATCGTCACCGCGCTGATCGCGATGCGCATGGCGGCCGGGCGCGGCTACTGGCTGGTGATGCTGGTCTCCTTCATTGCGCTGCCGGTGCGCGGCCTGCTGGCCGGCAGCTTCATCGAGTCGTGGGGTGTGTGGCCGGTGCAGGCGCTCGACGGCATCGGCGCCGGGCTGCAGAGCGTGGCGGTGCCGGGGCTGGTGGCCTGCCTGCTCAACGGCACCGGCCGCGTCAACGTCGGGCAGGGCGCGGTGATGACGGTGCAGGGCCTGGGCGCGAGCCTTTCGCCAGCCATCGGCGGCTGGCTGGCCCAGCTCTTCGGCTACCAGCTGGCCTTCTATGTGCTGGGCGGCTTCGCGCTGGCCTCGGTGGCGCTGTGGGTCGGCTTCGGCGCGCTGCTGATGCCGGCCTGTGCGGGCGCGGGCGGCGAGGCGGCTCGCGATGCCGAACGCGGGAGGGCCGGCGCATGACTTCCTCCATCTACTGGCTCCACGTCGGCGACCTGCACATGGACGAGGCCGACGACTGGGCCGCGCTGCCGCGGCTGCGGCAGATCGTGCAGGAGGCCAACGCACATGCCGCCGATGCCGCCTTCGTCTACCTGCCGGGCGACAACGCCAACCACGCCACCTCAGCGCAGTACGCGGCGATCGTGCAGGCGCTGAGCCCGCTGACGCTGCCCTGGCGGGCGATCCCGGGTGATCACGACTTCGAGGGCGGCAGCCTGGCGACCTACGAGGCTTCCTTCGCGCCGGCGCAGCGCCCGGAGTGCGAAGTCTTCGGCGCTCATCGCTGCATCTTTCTGGATGTGGTGAGCGCGGGCCAGGGCGGCCCCGATTTCCGGCTCAGCGCGCACCACCTGCATCGCGCCACCCGCGAACTCGCGCGGGCGCAGGCCGAAGGGCAGACGCCGCTGGTGTTCATGCACACTTTTCCGGGCGACATGGCGGACGGTGGCGAGGAACTGGCGCGCCTGTTCGCCGATGCCCGGGTAGCTTTCGTCGATACCGGCCACACGCACTACAACGAGCTGCTCAACGACGGCTGGGTGGTCTACGGCGCCACGCGGTCCACCGCGCAGATCGAGGAGGACGACGGCCGGGCGGGCTTCTCGCTCGTGTGCGTGCACGACTCGGTGCCGAGCGTGCGGTTCCGCCGCATCGGCCAACCCTGGCCGCACGTGCAGATCGTGAGCCCCTGCGATGTGCGCCTGCTCACCCGCGTGACCGACCCGCGCCAGGTGCCGCGGCCCGGCATGCTGCAGGTCGTGGCACGGCGCATCGGCCACGCCACTGCGCCGATGGAGGTGTTCCTGGACGCGGGCGCACCGTCTCCCATGCAGGACGCGGGCGCCGGCCTCTGGCAGGCCAGCCTGGAGGGTGTCGGTGCCGGCCTGCACCGAGTCGTCGTCGCATGCGGCGAGGCGCGTGACAGCGTCGAGGTGCTGGTCAGGCCGGTGGACGACCTGCCCCGGCGCCACCAGCTGGTCGCGCCGGGCCATGCTTGCCACACCATCGGAGCCTGGGCGCCCGCGGGCATGGACGGCACGCAGCGCGGACCCAACCGCAACGGCGGCGGCTGGTAGGCGGGCGCGCGGCGCCGCGGGCAAAAAAAAAGAGCCGGGCATGCCCGGCTCTTGTTGTTGCTCGACGGAGCGAGCGGCCTGGCCGGGAAAGTGTTCCCGGCCGTCGGGCTTACATGCCCATGCCGCCCATGCCGCCCATGCCACCCATGTCGGGCATGCCGCCGCCGGCAGGAGCGTCGTCCTTCGGAGCGTCAGCCACCATGGCTTCGGTCGTCAGCAGCAGCGAGGACACCGAAGCGGCGTTCTGCAGTGCGGTGCGGGTGACCTTCGTCGGGTCCAGGATGCCCAGCTCGAGCATGTCGCCGTACGTGTCGTTGGCGGCATTGAAGCCGTAGTTGCCCTTGCCGGCCAGAACCGCGTTCACCACCACCGAGGCTTCGCCGCCGGCGTTGTTCACGATTTCGCGCAGGGGGGCTTCGATGGCCTTCAGCACCAGCTTGATGCCGGCGTCCTGGTCGGCGTTGTCGCCCTTGACGCGGTCGCCCACGGCTTGCTTGGCACGCAGCAGAGCCACGCCGCCACCAGCAACCACGCCTTCTTCCACTGCGGCGCGGGTAGCGTGCAGGGCGTCTTCGACGCGAGCCTTCTTTTCCTTCATTTCGACTTCGGTGGCGGCGCCGACCTTGATCACGGCAACACCGCCGGCCAGCTTGGCCACGCGCTCTTGCAGCTTTTCACGGTCGTAGTCGCTCGTGGCTTCCTCGATCTGCACGCGCACTTGCTTCACGCGGGCTTCGATGTCGGCAGCAGCGCCGGCGCCGTCGATGATGATCGTGTTTTCCTTGCCCACTTCGATGCGCTTGGCCTGGCCCAGGTCGGCCAGCGTCACCTTTTCGAGCGTCAGGCCCACTTCTTCAGCGATGACCTTGCCGCCCGTCAGGATGGCGATGTCTTCCAGCATGGCCTTGCGGCGGTCGCCGAAGCCAGGAGCCTTGACGGCCACGACCTTCAGGATGCCGCGGATCGTGTTCACGACCAGCGTAGCCAGGGCTTCGCCTTCGACTTCTTCGGCAATGATCAGCAGCGGACGGCCGGCCTTGGCGACTTGTTCCAGCGTGGGGAGCAGGTCACGGATGTTGCTGATCTTCTTGTCGAACAGCAGCACGAAGGGGTTGTCGAGCAGCGCCGATTGCTTCTCGGGGTTGTTGATGAAGTAGGGCGACAGGTAGCCGCGGTCGAACTGCATGCCTTCGACGACGTCCAGTTCGCTTTCGAGCGACTTGCCGTCTTCGACGGTGATCACGCCTTCCTTGCCGACCTTGTCCATCGCGTCGGCGATGAGCTTGCCGATGGTTTCGTCGCTGTTGGCCGAGATCGAGCCGACTTGAGCGATTTCCTTCGACGTGGTGGTGGGCTTCGAAGCCTTCTTCAGCTCTTCGACCAGGGCCGTCACGGCCTTGTCGATGCCGCGCTTCAGGTCCATCGGGTTGATGCCTGCGGCCACGTACTTGAAGCCTTCGCGAACGATGGCTTGAGCCAGCACGGTAGCGGTCGTGGTGCCGTCACCAGCGTTGTCGCTGGTCTTGGAGGCCACTTCCTTCACGAGCTGGGCGCCCATGTTCTGCAGCTTGTCCTTGAGTTCGATTTCCTTGGCGACCGACACACCGTCCTTGGTGACGGTGGGGGCGCCGAACGAGCGCTCGAGCACCACGTTGCGGCCCTTGGGGCCCAGGGTGACCTTGACTGCGTTGGCCAGGATGTTCACACCCTCGACCATGCGTGCGCGGGCTTCACCGCCGAAGACTACGTCTTTTGCTGCCATGTTTTATTACTCCGAATGGGATGTTTGAATTACTTCTCGACGACCGCGAACAGGTCGTCTTCCTTCATGACCAGCAGTTCGTCGCCGCCGACCTTGACGGTCTGGCCGCTGTACTTGCCGAACAGGACGCGGTCGCCGACCTTGACGGTCAGTGCGGCCAGCTCGCCCTTGTCGTTGCGCTTGCCCGGGCCCACGGCCAGGACTTCGCCCTGATCGGGCTTCTCGGCGGCTGCGTCGGGGATGACGATGCCGGAGGCGGTCTTGGTTTCGCTGTCAACACGCTTGACGATCACGCGATCGGCCAAAGGACGAAGTTTCATTGCATCTCCTGGATGTATGGATAAGAAACGGGTTTGTGGTCGGGCGCCGGACCGGAGGCCGGCAGCCCATCGACTGGAAGCGAGGGCTGTTAGCACTCGTCAGCAGCGAGTGCTAATCATAAGGGCAATCGATGACGTTTCAAGGGCAGTGTGCGTGCCAGCTGGTTGGAAGGCATCCGGCGAAAGCGTACAATTGAGAACTATTCGTATTAATTACCGAGTGCAGCCATGGCGGCTGCGCGGAGATCCCACCCATGCCGGCCGGCGAGTTCGCGTTAGTTCAGCACGAGGTGCAAACGCTCTACAGCAACCATCACGGATGGCTGCACGCCTGGCTGCGCAAGAAGCTGGGCTGCTCGCACAACGCCGCCGACCTGGCGCACGACACCTTCGTGCGGCTGCTGAGCAGGAGGGAGCCCGTTGCCGCGGCTGAACCGCGCGCCTACCTGGCCACCATCGCGCACGGGCTGGTCGTCGACTTCCACCGGCGCCGGGCACTGGAGCGTGCCTACCTCGACACCCTGGCCGCGCTGCCCGAACCCCAATCGCCGTCGCTCGAAGCGCGGGCCATCGTGCTCGAGGCGCTGGTTGCCATCGACACCATGCTCGACGGCATGAAGCCGCCGGTGCGGCAGGCCTTCATGCTGTCGCAGCTCGACGGACTGACCTATGCGGAAATCGCCGCCCGCCTGAGCGTGACGGTGCGCACGGTCAACAACTACATGCTCAAGGCGCTCGAGCATTGCTACATGCTCGCGCCGTGATGATGAAGTCCGGCTTCGAGCTGACGTCCGACGGCATCGGCGCGCCCTCGCGCAGCGAAGCCGAGGTCCGCAAGGAGGCCATCGCCTGGTACGCCCGGCTGTGCTCCGGCGATGCCACCGAGGCCGACCGCGAGAACTGGCGCCGTTGGCATCGCGCCCACCCCGACCACCAGCGCGCCTGGCAGCGCTTCGAGGCCATGCAGGCGACGTTCAAGCGCGTGCCGGCGCACGTGGCGGCTTCCACGCTGCGGGCTGCGCATGCCGACCGGCGCCGGATGCTGCGCGGCATTGCCGTGCTGGCGGGCGGTGGCTCGCTGGCTTACGCGTCGTGGCAGGTGGCCGGCACCGACGGCGGCTGGCGCGCCTGGCTGGCCGACTACCGCACGGGCACCGGCGAGCAGCGTTCCGTCACGCTGGCCGACGGCTCGCTGCTGAAACTCAACACCCGCACGTCGGTGGATGTGTCCATCGGCGCCACCCACAGGCTCGTCACCTTGCGCGAAGGCGAGATCCTGGCCGAGACGGCAAGGCACCGCGGCCTGCCGGGTGCGGTGCGCGTCGACAGCCGCCCCTTCCTGGTCGCGACGCCGCATGGCCGCATCCTCGCGCTGGGTACGCGCTTCACGGTGCGCAGCGACGGCGCGCGCACGGTGGTGAGCGTGCTCGAAGACGCCGTCGAGGTCCGCGCCTCGCACGTGCCCGGCAACGTGGTGCGGCTGGAGGCCGGGCAGCAGGTGGCTTTCACCGGCGACAGCGTCGATGCGCCGCAGCCGGCCGATCCCGCATTGGCCGATTGGGAGCACGGCAGCCTCGTCGTCAACGACTGGCGGCTGGGCGACGTGGTGGCCGAGCTTGCGCGCTACCACCGCGGCCGGCTGGCCTGCGACCCCGCCGTCGCGGACATCCGGGTGTCGGGCGCCTTCCCGGTCATGGACACCGGCAAGGCGCTGGCCGTCATCGTGCGGGCGTTTCCGGTGCGCGTGAGCGGCCTGACGCGCTATTGGGTGTCGCTCGTGCCCGCCTGATTCCGCATGCGGCCATGCGCTTCGGCGCATTTTCTTGGCCGCCGCCTTTCATGTTTTTCGATCTCGTTCGGCCTACCCATTGAGAGCCATGAATCCGCAATCAATGCCGAAGGAATTCCGAAGAATGCACGCGCACCCCTCATCACCCAACCCCGTCCGCAAGGCGCTGCTGTGCCTGTTCGCCGCGACGATGGCCCTGCCGATCGCGGCCGTGGCCGCCGACACCGCCGACGGCGCCCGCGCGCAGAACCAGGCGGCCCGCAGCTACCGCATCGACGCCGGCCCGCTGGCCACGGTGCTCGGGCGCTTTGCCGCGGCGTCGGGCGTGGCGCTGTCCTTCGACCCTGCGAGCACGCGGGCGCTGAACTCCGCCGGCCTGCAAGGCAGCTACACGGTGCGCGCGGGCTTTGCGGCGCTGCTCTCGGGCACCGGGCTGGAGGCGGTGGAAGGCGGGGCGGGTGAATTCACGCTGCGCAAGAGCGCCGCGGCGCCCGAGGCATCGGCGGGCGAATCGGGCGAGGCCGATGGCACGCTGCCGGCGGTGCGCGTGGTGGCCCGCGCGGCGCCGGCACCCGCCGACGCGGACGACCGCTACCAGCCCACGCCCGACGCCTCCACGTTGCGCACCACCGCGCCGGTGCTGGAGATTCCGCAGGTGGTGAACGTGGTGCCCGCGCAGGTCATCCGCGACCAGCGCCCGCGCAACATCGACGACGCGCTCACCAACGTCAGCGGCATCAACCAGGGCAACACCCTGGCCGGCACGCAGGACACCATCATGAAGCGCGGCTTCGGCGGCAACCGCGACGGCTCGATCATGCACAACGGCATGCCGCTGGTGCAGGGGCGCGGCATGAACGCGGCGGCGGAGAGCGTCGAAGTGCTCAAGGGCCCGTCGTCGCAGCTCTACGGTTTGATGGACCCGGGCGGCGTGATCAACGTGGTGAGCAAGAAGCCGCAACTGCGGCAGCGCACGAGCCTGTCGCTGCTGGGTTCGGGCTACGCGGGCGGGCGCGACGGCGGCGGCGCCACGCTGGACACCACCGGCCCCATCGGCGAGAACGGGCTGGCCTACCGGCTGATCGTCGACCATGTGGACGAGGACTACTGGCGCAACTTCGGCAAGCATCGCGAGACGCTGGTGGCGCCGTCGCTGGCCTGGTACGGCGACGACACCCAGGCCGTGCTCTGGTACGAGTACCGCAAGTACGTCACGCCCTTCGACCGCGGCACCGCGCTCGACCCGCGCACCCAGCGCCCGCTGGCGCTGCCCAGGACGCAGCGCCTGGACGAGCCCTTCAACGAGATGCGCGGCGAGACGCACCTGGGCCAGCTCTCTGTCGACCACCAGTTCGGCGGGGGCTGGGCCGGCCACCTGAACCTCAGCTACAACCAGGAAACCTACGACGCCAACCAGCTGCGGGTGAACGGCATCAACACCACGCGCGGCACGCTCACGCGCAGCAACGACGCCACCCACGGCGCGCTCAGCACCGACAGCTACGCCACCGCGTATGTCGACGGCACCGTCGAGCTGGGCGGCATGCGCCACGACCTGCAGTTCGGCTGGGACGCGGAGTACCGCAGGATCTACCGCGCCGACCTGCTGCGCCAGGCCACCAGGAGCACCTTCAGCTACCTGTTGCCGGTGTACGGCCTCGAGGCGCCGTCGAGCACCGTGTCGGCGAGCGACAGCGACCAGACCGACAGGCTGCACAACCAGTCGCTGTTCTTCCAGGACTCCATTCACCTGAACGACCGCTGGATCGCGGTGGCCGCGCTGCGCTACCAGGCGTGGTCGCAGCTCGCGGGGCGCGGGCGGCCCTTCAAGGTCAACACCGACACCTACGGCTCCAAGCTGCTGCCGCGCCTGGGGCTGATCTACAAGTGGACCGATACCGTGTCGTTCTACGGCAGCTACACCCAGTCGCTCAAGCCGGCGTCGACCATCGCGCCGCTGTCGAGCGGCTACGTGCTCGATGCTTCGGTGAAGCCCGAGGAAGCCAAGTCGTGGGAGCTCGGCGCCAAGTTCGACATGCCCGGCGGCGTGACCGGCACCGTGGCGCTGTTCGACATCCACAAGCGCAACGTGCTGGTCTCGCAGTTCAACGACGTGACCAAGCTCACCGACTGGCGCACCTCGGGCGCGGCCCGTTCCCGCGGCCTCGAAGTGGACGTTGCGGGCCAGCTGAGCAAGAACTGGAGCGCGATCGCGAGCTACGCCTACATCGACGCCAAGACCACGGAAGACCCGCTGTACGCCGGCAACCGGCTCTGGAACGTGGCGCGGCAGACCGCGTCGCTGTCGGCCGTGTACGACTTCGGCCAGGTCTTCGGAGGCGAAGGAAGGCTGCGCATGGGCGCCGGCGCGCACTACGTCGGCAAGCGCGCGGGCGACTCGGCCAACAGCTTCGTGCTGCCGGGCTACACCACGGTCGATGCCTTCGCCACCTACGACACGCGCCTGTATGGCAAGAAGGTCAAGTTCCAGTTGAACGTGAAGAACCTGTTCGACAAGACCTACTACCCGTCGGCAGCGAACACCTATTTCATCTCGATGGGCGATGCGCGCCAAGTCTCGTTCCTCACGACCTTCGAGTTCTAGATGAAGCCGCTCATTCACATCACCCGCCGCGCGGCCGTCGTTCTTCTGATGGCGTGCGGCCTCTCGACGGCAGGCGCAAGCGCCGCCGAGCTGCCGGGGCAGGGCCGCAAGGTCGTGCTGCTGGTGCAGCGCGACGGCCCCAGCCTTCCGGCCGACGAGAACGTCAAGGCGCACCTCGAGTCGCGCGGCTTTGCAGTGACGCTGCAGGACCAGTCGGCCGCGCCGTCGGTGGCGGCCGGCGCGGACCTCGTCGTGATCTCGTCCACCGTCGCCGCCAAGGACGTGAGCGGCGCCTGGCGCCAACTGCCGGTGCCGTTGCTCACCTGGGAGAACGACCTGCTCGACGACCTGGCCATGACCGGCAAGCGGCATGACACGGACTTCGGCGAAGCCGCCAAGGAGCGCTACCTGTGGCTGGTCAATGCGCCGCATCCCATGTCGGCGGGCTTGCCGGCCGGCGTGACGAACGTCTACGCCAGGCAGGCCGGCATGAGCTGGGGCAAGCCGGGCCTGGGCGCCACCACCATCGCCACGCTGTACGGCCAGCCAGAGAAAGCGGCCATCTTCGGCTACGAGAAGGGCGCCACCATGGACTACGAGTCGCTCGCGCCGGCGCGCCGCGTGATGTTCTTCCTCGGCAACGAGACCTTCACCAACCTTTCGCCCGCGGGCCGGATGCTGTTCGACGCGGCCATCGACTGGACCGCCGGCATTCGCTGAAAACAAAGAATCGATGAAATTCCCCGCGCTGCGCCAGCTCTGGTTCCAGTTGCACTGGCTGATCGGCATCACGGCCGGCACGGTGCTGATCGTCATCGGCCTGAGCGGCGCGGTGCTGTCGTTCCGCGAGGAAATCATCGATGCGATCAACCCGCACGGGCGCCACGTGCCGGCGCAGGCCGTGCCCGAGCTCACGCCGGCGCAGCTGCTCGCGGCGGCACGGCAGGCGTGGCCCGGGCGGCAGGTCGGCACGCTTGCGCTGTTCGCCGAGCCGGGCGCGGCCGCGCGGGTGATCTTCGCGCCGCCGCCGGGCGAGCGGCGCGGCGAAACCGTCTACCTCGACCCCTACGCGGGCATCGCGCTGCCGCCGCTCGCGGGCGCCGGCTTCTTCGAATGGGTCGAGTCGCTGCATCGCTGGCTGCTGCTGCCGCGCGAGCCCGGGCGGGTGGTGGCCGGCGTGCTGGCGATGGGCCTGCTGCTGCTGTCGCTCTCGGGCCTCTATCTGCGATGGCCGCGCCGCCCGCTCGACTGGCGCGCGTGGCTCACTTTCGATCCGGCGCTCAAGGGGCGCTCGTTTCTGTGGGGCCTGCATTCGGTGATGGGCACCTGCGCGCTGCTGATGTACATCGTGTTCACCACCAGCGGGCTGTACTGGGCCTTCGACGCGGTGCGCGACCGTGTCGATGCGATGGCCGGCCATCCCCGCGTGGCCGCGCAGCAGGCACGCACCGCGCCGCGCATGCGCAACGTGGCGCGCGACGATGCCGCCGCGGTGGATGTCGCGCCCGCCTGGGCTGCCTTCGAGCAGAAGGCGCGCGAGACCGGCGGCTGGAGCGAGGTCATCCTGCGCGTGCCCTCGGGCGCCGCGCCGTCGGTGCTGTTCACCTGGCTCGACGCGGCGCCCGCCCACGAACGCGCGCGCAACCGCATGACGGTGCGGCTGCCGGGCGGCGAGGTGACGCAGGACGAGCGCCATGCCGGCAAGACGGCGGGCGGGCGATTCCTGGCGGCGATCTATCCGCTTCACATGGGCACCTACTTCGGCATGCCGGGGCGCATCGCGATGCTGCTGGCGGCGCTGATGCTGCCGGTGTTTTCCATCACCGGCTGGCTGCTGTACCTCGACCGGCGCCGCAAGAAGCGCGCGGTGCGGGCCGAGCGCGCGGCGCTGGAGGCGGCGGTGCGGCCGGCCGGCGGCATGGAGGAGCCTGCGTCGGAACGCGTGCTGGTGGCCTTCGCGAGCCAGTCGGGCACGGCCGAGGGCCTTGCCATGCGCAGCGCCGCCGCGCTCGAGGGCGCGGGGCTGCCGGTGACCGTGGCGTCGCTGGCGCGTCTGGATCCCGAGCAGTTGCGGCACCACCGGCACGTGCTGATCGTCGCCAGCAGCTTCGGCGAAGGCGGCCCGCCCGATGCCGCGCGCCGCTTCGCGCAGCGGCTCGCGCAGGTCGGCGGCGAGGCGCTGTCGCACCTGCGCTACGGCCTGCTGGCGCTGGGCGACCGGCACTACGCGCGCTTCTGCGGCTTCGGACACACGCTGGACCATGCGCTGGTCGCGGCCGGTGCGCAGTCGCTGTTTCCGATGGTCGAGGTCGACAACGGCGACGCCGGTGCGCTGGCCGTGTGGCGGCGGCATCTGGGCGCGATGCCCGGGGCGCGGGGCGGCGCGATGCCCGATGCGCTCGGCGCGATGCCCGATGCGCTCGGCGCGGTGCCCGAGGAGCAGCCTTTCGGCGCATGGACGCTGTGCGCGCGCCGCCTGCTCAACCCGCGCAGCCTGGGGCATCCGCTTTGCGAGATCGAACTGACGCCTTCGGTGCAGGGCGAACTGCCTTCATGGCGACCGGGCGCACTGGCCGAACTGCGGCCGCGTCATGCGCCGGAAACGGTGGCTGCCCTGCTGCGCTCGGCATCGCTGGACGGCGATGCGCAGGTGCGGTTCGAAGGCCGCACCCTCATGCTGCGCGAGGCCCTGGCATGCAGCGCGATGCCGGCGCCGGAAGAGCTGTCGCAGGTTTCAGATGCGCAGGCGCTGGCCGATGCGCTCGTGCCGCTGGCGCCGCGTCGCTACTCGATTGCCTCGGTGCCGGCAGAAGGGCGCATCCGGCTGCTGGTGCGTCAGGCGCGCCATGAGTCGGGTCTGGGGCTCGCCTCGGGCTGGCTCACGGTGCATGCGATGCCGTCGGCGCAAGTGGAATTGCGCCTGCTGGCCAACCCCGGCTTCGAGGCGGTGGCGGACGAGCGGCCTTGCATCTTCATCGGCAACGGTTCGGGCTATGCGGGGTTGCGCGGACACCTGTGCGAGCGCGTGGCGCAGGGGTTTCATCGCAACTGGCTGCTGTTCGGCGAACGCCAGAGCGCGTGCGATGCCTTCTTCATGGACGAACTCACGCGGTGGCGCGCGCAGGGTGCTCTTGCGCGCATCGACCTGGCGTTCTCGCGCGACCAGCCCGAGCGCATCTACGTGCAGGACCGGCTGCGCGAGGCGGCGCCCGAACTGCAGCGCTGGATCGGCGACGGCGCCGTGGTCTTCGTGTGCGGCAGCCTGCACGGCATGGCGGCCGGCGTGGATGCGGTGCTCGAGGAAGTGCTGGGTCGCTCCGCGCTGGAAGACCTCATTGCGCAAGGGCGCTATCGGCGGGACGTTTACTAGCCGGCCGACCGGCCGCGTTCGGCGAACATCGGGGCATGTCCCCATCCATTTCCATCCAGGCCGATCGCCTCTGGCATCGGCTCGAAACTCTTTCTTCCTTCACCCTTCCCGACGTCCCCTGGACCCGCCGCGCCTTCTCGCCCGAATTCGACAAGGCCAGGGACTGGCTGCGCGAGCAGTTCCAGCAGGCGGGGCTCGCCGTCCATACCGATGCGGCCGGCAACCTGACCGGCCGGCGCGAAGGCTCCGAAGCCGGGCTTGCGCCGCTGGTCACCGGCTCGCATTGCGACACCGTGGTCGGCGGCGGCCGCTTCGACGGCATCCTCGGCGTGCTCGCGGGGCTGGAGGTGGCGCAGTCGCTGCACGAAAGCGGCGTGGTGCTGCGCCATCCGCTGGAGGTGATCGACTTCCTGTCCGAAGAGCCCAGCGACTACGGCATTTCCTGCGTGGGCAGCCGCGCCTTCGCCGGCACGCTGGACGCGGCCATGCTGGCCTCGCGCAACGAAGCCGGCGAAAGCCTGTCGCAGGCCATGCATCGCATCGGCGCGAAACCCGATGCGCTGGCCGGCGCGGCCCGCGGCGCCGGTGGCGTGGCCGCTTTCGTGGAACTGCACATCGAGCAGGGGCCGGTGCTGGAGCGCGAAGGGCTGCCGATCGGCGTGGTCACCGACATCGTGGGCATCCGCCGCGTGGCGCTCACGGTCACGGGCCAGCCCGACCATGCCGGCACCACGCCGATGGACATCCGCCGCGATGCGCTGGTCGGCGCCGCGCGGCTGATCGACGCGGCGCACCGCGAGGCCAGCGCCATGGACGGGCGGCCGCACTACGTGGTGGCGACGATCGGCCGGATCTCGATGAGCCCCAACGTGCCCAACGCCGTGCCCGGCCGCGTCGACATGGTGCTCGAGGTGCGCAGCAATGCGCAGGCGGTGCTCGACGAGTTCCCCGAGCGGCTGCTGGCCCTGTGCCGCGATGAGCTGCAGGCGCTGCGCCTCTCCTGCGCGATGGAGCCGCTGACCCGCACGCCGCCCGTGCAGTGCTCCGGGCTGGTCATGCAGGCCGTGGCCGAAGCCGCCGACCGCCTGGGCCTGGCGCATCGTCAACTGCCCAGCGGCGCCGGCCACGACGCCATGCACGTCGCTTCCACGGGACCGATGGGCATGGTCTTCATCCCGTGCCTCGATGGCCGCAGCCACTGCCCGGAAGAATGGGCGACCAAGGAGCAGGTGGCCGCCGGCACGCTGGTGCTGGCCGAGACGCTCAGGGCGCTGGACCGGCGCTGAGCCCGCCTACAGCTGGTCGGTCGGCACGAACCAGGAGAACAGCAGCAGCTGCAGCCGCGTCAGCATGCTGGAGTCGGGTTCGCTGTCGAGCACTTCGTTGTCGACGTCGCCGGTGCCGACCCATTGCACGTTCTGGCCGTCGGGCTTGAGCGTGACGCGGTAGACGCCTTCGATGTCGTCGAGCTGGTAGGCGAAAAGCAGCGCCTGCGTCAGGTCGAAGCTGCGCACGCGCACGCCGAACTCGGTGTTCAGCCGGGCAGAGCGCGGGTCGAGGTTCATCGAGCCGAGCAGCACCCACTGGCGGTCCACCAGCGCCAGCTTGGCGTGCAGGCGGCCGCGGGCCTTCTTCAGCAGGTCGCGGAACTGGCCGCTGCGCCGCAGCTGCTGGGTGCTGACCTCGTACAGGTTCACGCCCAGCTTGAGCATGTCGACGCGGTAGCGGTTGTAGTTGATGTTGACCAGCGGCTCGTCGCTGTCGGCCAGCGAGTTGGTGATGACGGTGATGTTCACGCCGTGCTCGCGGCCCATGCGGATGCGCTCCATGCCCTCGTCGCCCGGAATGAAGTAGGGCGAGATCACCACCACGTTCGACTGCGCCGTGGCCAGCATCTCGTGGAAGCGCTGCGCCAGCGATTCGGTGGGGTGCGCCATGACGCCCAGCGCCTTGTTCGGGCTGTCGGCCGAGGCGTTGGCCTCGGCGCGCATCCATTTCGCTTCGTCGATGTTGGCGAGCTGGGCGCCCAGGGGCGGGTCGCCGAGCAGGTCGGTGAGGGGCAGGGGACCGGGCGGCGGGGCGTTGGCCGGGGAGGTGGCGGCCTCGAAGTCGGCTTTCAGCGTCTCGGTCGAGCGGCTGGTGCTGGCGACCCGCTGCAGCGGGTAGACCACGTCGCTGTTCCAGTAGGTGTCGAAGATGGCCGCGGCCTCGGGCACGACCGGGCCGGCCAGCAGCAGTTCGAAGTCGATGAAGTTGGCGCTCTCGCTGCGCAGGAAATATTCGTCGGCGAGGTTGCGTCCGCCCGCGATGGCCATCGCGCCGTCCGCCAGGAACAGCTTGTTGTGCATGCGGTGGTTGAGCCGGCGGAAGTCGGAGAAGAACTCCAGCCAGCGGCCCGACGAATGGTCGCGCGCATTCACGAAGGGGTTGAACAGCCGCACTTCGGCATTGGGTTCGGCGGCCAGTCCGAGCAGCAGGCGGTCCATGCCGGCGGTGTAGAAGTCGTCGAGCAGCAGCCGTACGCGCACGCCGCGCCGCGCGGCATTGCGCAGTTCGCGCAGCAGCAGGCGGCCGGTCTTGTCGTTGCCGAGCTGGTAGGTCTGCACGTCGAGGGAGGACTGGGCCCGCCGCATCAGCTCGAGCCGCGCATCGAGCGCGTAGGACGCCTCGATCAGCGGGCGCATGCTCGTCAGCCCGTCCGGCGGCGTGTTCAGGGCGATGGCCGCGCGGCCGAGCTCCGTGGCCGGCGAGGCGGCGATGGATTTCACCGGCGGCTCGGGCGCGCGCGGCGGCAGGCCGGCGCAGCCGGTCAGTGCAAGGGCAATCAGCCACAGAGCCGGACCGCGCAGCGCGGGAAACAGAAAGGCAATGAGCTTGATGAACATGGGGCCTGCCGACGCATGAGAGGAAGCGTGCGGGCGGGATCGTAGCCTTTCGGCCCTTTTTTGCAGACGCAATTTCGCAACGCAACGCCCTTGCGAACCTGTTGGAAATCGGCCGGCCGAGACTTTTTGACAATTAGAATGAGAATGCTTCTTAATTGTGTCTTGGAGTGGAGAAGGAATGTCTAGATTGGTGGCGCGGCGCAAGGCCGCATCGGTGCTGGTGGGGTGCCTGGCTATTTACACGCAGCACCAGGTGCTGGCCCAGATGGCGAACGCAGCTTCCCTGCCGGAAGTGAGGGTGGACGCGAATGCCGAAGCCGAGACCGCGAAGACGTCGGTGATCGGCTACCGCGCAAAGAATGCGGTCACGGCCACCAAGACCGACACGCCGCTGGCCGAGACGCCGCAGTCGGTGACCGTTGTCACGCGCGACCAGATGGTCGACCAGGGCGCCACCAACCTTCAGGACGCGCTCACCTACGCCGCCGGCGTGCGCTCCGACGCCTACGGCATCGATTCGCGCTCCGACAGCTTCTCGGTGCGCGGCAGCGACCCGTCCGTCTACCTCGACGGGCTGCAGACCTATTCCTCCGGCTGGTACACCGCCACGGCGCGGCCCGACCCGTACACGCTGGAGCGCCTCGAAGTGCTGCGCGGGCCGGCCGGCATGCTGTTCGGCGCAGGCACCGCGGGCGGTGTGATCAACATGGTCAGCAAGCTGCCGCAGCAGCAGGCCTACCGCGAGGTGGGCGTGCAGCTCGGCTCCTTCGGACGCAAGCAGCTCCAGGCCGATCTGACCGGCCCGCTGACCGCCGACGGCCAATGGTCGTACCGCCTGGTGGCGCTGCAGCGCAAGTCCGACACGCAGGTCGACTACGTGCCGGACGACCGCTCGCTCATCATGCCGTCGCTCACCTGGCGCCCCAGCGCCGCGACCTCGCTGACGCTGCAGGCCCTGTGGCAGAAGGACAAGACCGGCAGCACCTCGCAGTTCTTCCCCTGGCAGGGCACCATCCTGCCGAACGTCAACGGCCCGCTGCCGTCCAGCCGCTTCATCGGCGAGCCGGGCGACGGCTACGACACCGAGCGCAAGACCTTCGGCTGGCAGTTCGAACACAAGTTCAACGAGCGCTGGACCTTCAGGCAGAACTTCCGCGCATCGCGCACCTTCAACGACTCGCACTACCACTACGCGGATTCTTTCTCCGTGCCCGGTGGCTGGTCGCTCGACCCGGCCGGCCAGCGCCTGCTCGGCCGCTACAACGACAAGTCGCTGGCATGGACCAGCATGACCGGCATCGACAACCACGTCGAAGGCCATTTCGACACCGGCGCGCTGCGCCACACGCTGCTGGTGGGCGCGGAGTATTCGCGCCAGCGCCAGGACAAGACCGAGGGCTCCGTCTACAGCACCATCGATGCCTACGCGCCGGTCTATGGCGTCGGCTACGTGCCGGTCACCGAGCTGACGCGCAGGCCGCGCACCACCCAGCGCAATGCCGGCATCTACGTGCAGGACCAGATGAAGCTGGACAACTGGATCTTTGTGGCCGGCCTGCGCTACGACCGCAGCACCGCCGGCACCGCGGGCAGCGCCTCGGAGACGACCAGCGCCACCTCGCGCCGGCTGGGCGTGATGTACACGCTGCCTTCGGGCTGGTCGCCGTACCTGAGCTATACCGAATCCTTCACGCCCCAGGCCGGCACCAACGCCGAGGGCAACCTGTTCAAGCCGCTGCGCGGCGAGCAGGTGGAGGCCGGCGTCAAGTACCAGCCCGCCGGCTCGCCGACGAGCTTCACCGCGTCGGTCTTCTCGCTGAAGGAAAAGAACCGCCTCGTCTCCGACAGCACCAACCCCAACTACGGCCGGCAGGTCGACGCGACGAAGAACAAGGGCGTGGAGCTCGAGCTGAAGACGACGCTGGGCCGCAACTTCGACCTGATCGCCAACTACACCAACATCGACGTCGACGCCAAGCTCACCGAGCAGCCGCGCAACCAGGCCTCGGTGTGGGGCAAGTACCGCTTCTCCATCGCCGGGGTGCCGGGCTTCTCCGCCGGTGCGGGCGTGCGCTACATGAGCGGCTTCACCGACGTGGACGGCTCCAGCGCCGGGCCTCGCGTTCCCTCGGTGACCCTGCTCGACCTGATGCTGGCCTACGAGTCGGACAGGTGGCGCTACGCGCTGAACATCAACAACGCGACCGACAAGACCTACTTCAGCACCTGCCTGTCGCGCGGCGACTGCTGGTTCGGTGCGCGCCGCAGCGTTGTGGCCAGCGCCACCTATCGCTTCTGATCGCCGCCCTTCGAGCGGAGCCGCCACCACATGAACAGCCGAACAATCAAGACCTGGGCCTGGGTGCACAAGTGGAGCAGCCTCGTGTGCACCGTGTTCATGCTGCTGCTGTGCATCACGGGCCTGCCGCTGATCTTCCACCACGAGATCGGCCACCTGCTCGGCACCGAGGTCGAGGCGCCGAAGATGCCGGCGGACACGCCGCGCATCAGCCTCGACCGCGTGCTGGAGATCGCCAAGGCCAAGCACCCCGACCGCGTGGTGCAGTTCGCCTCGCAGCCCGAGGACGACGACGGCCTGTGGTTCGTCACGCTCACGCCCACGCCTGCGCCCACCGACGACTTCAAGTCGGTCGCGGTCGACGCGCGCACGGGCGACGTGCTCGCCCAGCCCAAGTTCGACGAGGGCTTCATGTACGTGATGTTCAAGCTGCACGTCGACCTGTTCGCCGGGTTGCCGGGCAAGCTGTTCCTCGGCTTCATGGGCCTGCTGCTGCTGGTGGCCATCGTCTCGGGCGTGGTGCTCTATTCGCCGTTCATGCGCAAGCTCGACTTCGGCACGGTGCGGCGCGACAAGCGCCCGCGCCTGAAGTGGCTCGACCTGCACAACCTGCTGGGCGTGGTCACGCTGGTGTGGCTGTTCGTGGTGGGCTCCACCGGCATGATCAACACATGGGCCGACCTGCTCATCAAGTACTGGCAGTACGACCAGCTCAGCGCGCTGCTGGCGCCCTACAAGAACGAGCCGGTGGTGGCGGTGTCGCAGCGCGGCTCGGTGCAAAGCTCGATGGAAGCCGCGCTGCAGCGCGCGCCCGGCATGAAGCTGTCGTTCATCGCGTTCCCGGGCACCTCGTTCTCGAGCCCGCACCACAACACCTTCTTCCTGCGCGGCAACGAGCCCTTCAGCTCCAAGCTGTTCCAGCCGGTGCTGGTCGACGCCAAGACCGCGGAGGTCACGGCGGCGCCCAAGCTGCCCTGGTACCTCACGGCGCTGCTGGTGTCGCAGCCGCTGCACTTCGGCGACTACGGCGGCATGCCGATGCAGATCCTGTGGGCGCTGCTCGACATCGCGACCATCATCGTGCTGGGCAGCGGCCTGTACCTGTGGCTCAAGCGCGGCAGCGCCGCACCCGCCGCGCAGCCACCCGAGCCGGCCGCGGCAATGAAGGCCCGGGCATGAAACATCGACACGGCTTCTGGCGCATGTGGGGCTGGCCGATCGTGCTCGGCCTGCTCACGACACTGGGCCTGGTCTCCGCGCTCTTCAGCGACGGCGGCTTCGGCGACATCGTCGCCTGGATCGCGCTGGGCGTTCCGGTTGTCGTGTGCGTCTGGTTCGGCTGGCTGCGGTCTTCCGCCCGCTAGGACGCCCGGCTCGCGCCGGCACCCGGTGAAAGCCTGAGGTCCCGGGCGGGCGGCATGGCCCCAGAATGGGCGCGATGAAACTCTCGCCCGTTGCCGCCGCCGCCGTTGCCTGCCTGTCGCTTCATGTCCCGTCGCCGGCCGATGCGCAGGAGGCGGCATCGGCCGCACTGCGCGAGATCACGGTTTCCACGCCGCGCGGCGAGGTCGCGCCTTTCAACGTGCCCGGTTCGGTCGACCGGGTCGACGGCGCAGAAATGCGCGACAGCCGCCTGCAGGTCAATCTCTCCGAAAGCCTGGGCGCCGTGCCCGGGCTGCAGGTGCAGAACCGGCAGAACTACGCACAAGACCTGCAACTGTCGATCCGCGGCTTCGGCGCGCGCTCCACCTTCGGCGTGCGCGGCGTGCGGCTGTACGTCGACGGCATTCCCGCCACCTTGCCCGACGGGCAGGGCCAGACGTCGAACATCGACATCGGCTCGGTGGACCGTGTCGAGGTCTTGCGCGGACCGTTCTCCGCGCTCTACGGCAATTCTTCCGGCGGCGTGGTGCAGGCCTTCACCGCATCGGGCGAGGGAGCGCCGCGGCTGGCGTATTCGCTCGCGGGCGGCAGCTTCGGCACCTGGCGGCAGTCGCTGCAGCTCAGCGGCTCGCAGGGCGCGGTCGACTACATGCTCGATGCCAGCCGCTTCCGCACCGACGGCTGGCGCGAGCACAGCGCCGCGCGGCGCGACATCGCCAACGGCAAGCTGGGCATCGCGCTGGACAACGGCGACAAGCTCACGCTGGTGATGAACAGCGTGCGCATTGACGCGCAAGATCCGCTCGGCCTCACGGCCGACCAGTACGCGCTGGCGCCGCGCAACGCGCCGCTCGCCACCCAGTACGACACGCGCAAGACGGTCGAGCAGACGCAGGCCGGGCTGCTCTACGAGCGCCGCATCGACGCCGGCCAGGCGCTGCGCCTCATGGTCTATGGCGGGCAGCGCGAGACCACGCAGTACCAGTCGATTCCGCCTTCGGCGCAGCAGAACCCGCTGCATGCGGGCGGCGTGATCGACCTGTCGCGGCAGTACGGCGGCATCGACCTGCGCTGGAGCGCCGCGCTGCAGCTTGCCGACCGGCCGCTCGACGTGGTTGCCGGGCTGGGCTACGACAACCTGCGCGAAAAGCGGCGCGGCTACGAGAACTACCTGGGTCCGCTCGCAAACCCGGTGCTGGGCGTGCAGGGGCGCCTGCGCCGCAACGAGCTCAACACCGTCTGGAACCTCGACCCCTACGCGCAGGCGACATGGCGCCTTGCCGAGCGCTGGACGCTGGAGGCCGGCGTGCGCCGCAGCAGCGTGCACTTCGATTCGCACGACCGCTACATCATCGGCGCCAACCGCGACGACAGCGGCAGCGCGCGCTACAGCAAGACCCTGCCCGTGGCGTCGCTGCGCTACCAGGCCACGCCCGACCTCGCGCTGTACGGCTCCGCCGGCCGCGGCTTCGAGACGCCGACGCTCAACGAGCTGTCGTACCGCGCGAACGGCGCCAGCGGCCTCAACTTCGCGCTGCGGCCTTCGGTGAACGACAGCCTGGAGGTCGGCGCCAAGGCCCGGCTCGCGGGCGGGCTGCTGACGGCGGCGCTGTTCCAGACCCGCACGCGCGACGAGATCGTGACCGACACCAACGTCGGCGGTCGCGCGACCTTCCAGAACGCGGGCCGCACCAAGCGCAACGGCTTCGAACTGGGCTGGCAGCACGAGACCGCCAGCCATTGGCGCACGCAGCTGGCCTACACGTGGCTGGACGCGACCTACCGCGATGCCTTCTGCTCGCCGTCGCCTTGCGGCACGGCCAACACCGTGGCGTCGGGCAACCGCATTCCCGGCATCGCGAGGCAATCGCTTTTCGCGTCGCTGGGCTGGGTGCCGCCCGAGGGCTGGCGTGCCGGCGCGGAAGTGCGAGCGCTCGGGCGCATCCTGGCCAACGACGTCAACACCGCCGTGGCATCGGGCTATGCGGTGGCGGCGGTCTATGCCGGCTACCTGAAGAAGTGGGAGCGCTGGGAGCTCAACGCCTTCGCGCGCGTCGACAACCTGTTCGACCGCCGCTACGTAGGCTCGGTGATCGTCAATGAAGGCAACGGGCGTTTCTACGAACCGGCGCTGGGCCGGAACTGGACCGTGGGGTTGAGCGGCGCCTACAGGTTCTGACGTGTGGTCGTTCGGGGCGCGATCCCGCCGACGGGGTACTCTGCTCCGCGAATGTCCCCCGGCCTGCGGCCTCCTCCTTTATTTCGCTGCGCAGAGCACCCCGCCAGCGGGATCGTTCAGAGCACTGGCTGGTCGAGCCGAACAAGCGCTGCGTCCATGTGCGAAGGGCGCCGGGTAGCTCCCGCAGCGAAATAAAGGAGGAGGGCGAAGCCCGGGGGACATTCGCGGAGGGAGCTACCCGGTGGCCTTCGCACGCACCCTGGAAAAAAACCGAATCGAAAGAATCAGAACGCAGCAGGCCGCCACTTCAACAGCCGCTTCTCCAGCGAACTGAGCAGGAAGTCAGCCGCCAATGCAACCACAGCCAGAACGATCATCGCCGCGAACACACCGCTGGCGTTGAACGCGCCCTGGGCCGTGGAGATCAGCAGCCCGATGCCTTCCTTCGCGCCGAGGAACTCGCCCACCACCGCACCCACCAGCGCAAAGCCGAAGCTCACGTGCAGGCTTGCCAGGATCCACGACATCGCCGACGGAATCACCACCGACATCGTCACCTGCCGCGGCGAAGCGCCCAGGATCTGCGCGTTCGCGATCATGTACTTGTCGGCTTCCCGCACGCCCTGGAAAGCGTTGCCGAACACCACGAAGAACACCATCACCACCGCCAGCGCCACCTTGGAGGCCATGCCCAGGCCCAGCGCAATCACGAAGATCGAGCCCAGCACCACGCGCGGAATCGAGTTGGCGATCTGGATGTAGAGGCTGAACACATCCGACAGCAGCTTGTTGCGGCCCAGCACGATGCCGCACAGCACGCCGGCGATCGAGCCGATCAGGAAGCCGATCACCGTTTCCTCGAGCGTCACCGCCACCTGCATCCACAGCGAGCCTTGCGAGGTGCCGTCGCGCATCCACTCCACGAGCTGGTCGTAGATCATCGAAGGCATCGAATAGAAGAACGGGTCGATCCATTTCAGGCGCGCCGCGATCTCCCAGCCGCCGAGCGCGATCACCAGCACCGCCAGCCGCAGGCCGATGATCATGCGGCGCCGGCCGCGGATGGCCGCCTGCGCGACCTCGGATTCACGCGCCAGCGCGGCGTCGCTGAGCGACGAGGGCAGCACGGCTGCCGTCGGTGTGGTGGTGGAGGGTGTGGTCATGGTTCTTGTCGTCGTCGTGTTCACTGGATCACCACTTCTTCGCGCAGGTCGTCCCAGATGTGCTTGGAGAGCTCGATGAACTGCGGGTCGTAGCGCACCTCGGACATGACGCGCGGGCGCGGCAGGTCGATCTCGTACACGCGCTTGAGCGTGGCGGGGCGCGCCGACAGCACGAACACGCGGTCGGCCAGCGCAATCGCTTCCTCCAGGTCGTGCGTGACGAACACCACGCTGCCGCCGTTGCCCGACCACAGCTGCAGCAGCTCGTCCTGCATCAGCGTGCGGGTCTGCATGTCCAGCGCCGAGAAGGGCTCGTCCATCAGCAGGATCTCGGGGTTGTTGATGAAGGTCTGCGCCAGCGCCACGCGCTTGCGCATGCCGCCCGAGAGCTGGTGCGGGTAGTGCTTGCCGAACTTCGAGAGGCCCACGCGATGGATCCATTCCTGGGCCAGTTCCATCGCTTCCTTCTTCGGCTTGCCGCGGAAGATCGGGCCGGCGGCCACGTTGTCCTCCACGCTGCGCCACGGGAACACCGCGTCGGCCTGGAACACGAAGCCGATGCGCGGATCGACGCCGGTCACGGGCTTGCCCATCACCTTCACGTCGCCCACGGTGGGCTTGAGCAGGCCGGTGATCATGTTCAGCGTGGTCGACTTGCCGCAGCCCGTGGGCCCGACGATGGCGACGAACTCGCCGCGCGCCACCGACATGCTGAAGTTGCGCAGCGCCACGGTGGCGTTGCCGTCCTGCGAGATGAAGCGCAGCGACACGTCGTTGAAGTCGATCGCCGACGTCACGGCGCCGTTGCTGCCGCTGCTGGGGGGTGTTCCGTTGCGCATGGTCACTTGGCCGCCGCTGCCGACAGGTAGGCGTTGGTGTAGGTCTTCGACAGGTCGATGTTCTTGCTCTTGACCAGCGGCTTGTAGGTGGCCAGAACCTTCAGCACGGTCTCGGGGCCGCCGGCGGGCATCTTGGCGTCGGTGGTGAACATCGGCAGCGAGGCCTTCAACGCCTGCACGTAGAGCTCCTTGTCGTTGCCGTAGTAGTCGCGCGGCACCTTCTCGGCGATCTCCTCGGCGCTGTGGGTGTGGATGTACTCCATGGTGCGGGCGAAGGCGCGGGCCAGCTTGGTGGCCTCGGCCTTGTGCGATTCGGCCCAGGTGTTCTGCACGTACAGGCTGGCCGCGGGGTAGAGGCCGCCCAGCGCCTTGACGGTGTCGGGCTCGGTGCGCAGGTCGACCAGCACCTTGGCGTCGCCGGTCTTGAGCATCTGCGACACGGTGGGCTCGGTGGTCATGCCGGCCTGGATGCGGTCCTGCTTCATGGCCGCTATGAAGGTGTTGCCCGCGCCCACGGGCAGCAGCGAGTAGTCCTTGGAGGCCACGCCGGCGCGGTCGGCCAGGTAGCGCGTGAGGAAGTCGGTGGAAGAACCCAGGCCGGTCACGCCCAGCGTCTTGCCGCCCTTGGCGTCGGCCATGGTCTTGAAGCCGGCGGCCGCGGCCTTGGTCGACACCAGCTCGACTTCGCCCGGCACCTTGCAGAACACGGCGATGGCCTGGATTTCCTTGCCCTTGCTCTGCAGGTCGATGGTGTGGTCGTAGAAGCCCACCACGCCCTGCACGGCGCCGGCGATCAGCTGGTTCTCGGCGTCGACGCCGGCCGGCTGCGACTGCAGCTCGACGTTCAGGCCTTCGTCCTTGAAGTAGCCCAGCGCGTCGGTGAGCTTGGCCGGCAGGTAGATGATCTTGTTGATGCCGCCCACCATGATGGTGATGGGCGCATCGGCGGCCTGCGCGAGCGGCGCGGCGGCGGCAAGGGCGGTGCACAGGGCGGCGGCCAGCAGGGTGCGGCGGGTGGCGAATGGCGACAGGGACATGGTGTCTCTCCGTGTTGGTATTGGATCGGGAGTCCGCGCACATCTGCCGCGGGACGGGGCCAGTCTAGGAAGCGGCGTCTTTCGGCCAGCTTTCGGCGGTCCGCATGATTTGTCATGGTTATCCCTAGGACTTGCCGATGCTTCCTAGAATCCACGGCCACCACCCCCGACCCCATGAAGCTGCTGCTCATCGAAGACAACCCGCAACTCGCGCACTGGCTCTCCAGCCTGCTGCGCGAGCAGGAGTTCGTGGTCGACCACGTGGACGACGGCGACGCCGCCGACCGGCTGCTCACGCAGACGGCCTACGACGTGGTGCTGCTCGACCTGAACATCCCGCAGCTCTCCGGCAAGGCCGTGCTTCGCAGGCTGCGCGAGCGCGGCGACACGGTGCCGGTGATCATCCTCACGGCCACCGCGTCGCTCGACCAGAAGGTGCTGTGCCTGGAGATCGGCGCCGACGACTATCTCGTCAAGCCCTTCGAGATCCGCGAGCTGGTGGCGCGCATCAAGGTGCTGGTGCGCCGGCAGATGCCCGGCAAGGCCAACGACATCGCCTGCGGCGACCTGCGCTACGACCTGCGCACGCGGCAGTTCGCGCTGGCGGGCGAAGAGCTGTCGCTGCCGCCGCGCGAACGCACGCTGCTGGAAACGCTGATGCTGAAGGCCGGCAGCACCGTGTCGAAGCAGGCGCTGATCGACGCGATGTTCGGCCTGGACGACGAGCCCAGCGCCGATGCGGTCGACATCTACATCCACCGGCTGCGCAAGAAGCTCGAGGCCAGCCAGGCGACCATCATCACGCTGCGCGGCGTGGGCTACCTGCTGCGCACGCGCCAGGAAGACTAGGGTGCCCGGGCGCGCGAGCCTTCGCCTGCGCCTTGCGCTGTGGCTGCTGCTGCCGATGTCGGTGTTCGTGGCCATCTGCGGATACCTCAACTGGCGCAACGCCGCGGAGGTGGCCGACTATGTGCAGGACCACGACCTGCTGTCGTCGGCCAAGGTGCTGTCGGACCGCCTGATCTGGGAAGACGAGGACGTGAAGGCCAGCGTGCCGCCGTCGGCGCTGAGCCTGTTCGTGTCGCCCGAGCGCGACCGCGTGTTCCTCAGCGTGACCGGCGCCAACGGCGAGGTGCTGGCCGGTTCGGCCGACTTCCCGCTGCCCGCCGTGCGCAAGCCCGTGGGAATCGACCGTGCGCAGTGGTACGACACCCGCTTCGCCGGCGTGCCGCTGCGCGCCGTGGTCACCACGCGCGCGATGTACGAGGCCGGCGGCGCGCGCGACATCACCATCGCCGTCGGCAAGACCGAGGGCAGCCGCGACCACATGCTGCGCACGCTGTGGTGGCCGTCGATGGAGTACCTGCTGGTGGCGCTGGCGCTCTCCATCGCGCTGGCCGTTGCGGCGTTGACGCTCGAGCTGCGCCCCATCGTGCGGCTGAGCCAGCAGCTCGCGCAGCGCGACCCGCTGCACCTCGACCTGGTGGTGGACCCGGGCGCACTGCACTCCGAGCTGCGGCCGGTGGCCGACACCATCAACCGCTTCGTGGCGCAGCTGAAGGCGCACTCCGAGGCGCAGCGGCGCTTCATTGCCGACGCGGCGCACCAGTTGCGCACGCCGCTGGCCATGCAGGCCTCGCAGATCGAGTTCGCGCGCTACACGCGGCAGCACCGCGGCGAATGGGACACGCGCCGCGCCGACATGGACGCGATGTGGCAGGAGATGCAGACCAGCAACCGCCGGCTGGTCGACGTGACGAACAAGCTGCTGCTGCTGGCGCAGGCCGAGCACGGCGATGCACACACGCGGCTGGAGCCGGTCGACCTTGCAGCGGTGGCGCTGCGCTGCGTCGAGCAGCTCGCGGCGCTGGCGGACCGTCGCGGCATCGACCTGGGGCTGGAGTCGGAGGCCGCGCCGGGCGAGGCCGTGGTGCAGGCCCAGCCGGCGCTGCTCGATGCGCTGGCCACGAACCTGCTGGACAACGCCTTGCGCTACACGCAGGAAGGCGGCCGGGTGACGGTCGGCGTGCGGAAGGTGGAGGGGGTGGTCGAGCTGATCGTGGAAGACAACGGCCCCGGCATTCCGGCCGAGGCACGTGAGCGCGTGTTCGAGCGCTTCTACCGGGCGTCGCAGGACACCGAGGGCACGGGCCTGGGGCTGGCCATCGTGCGGGAGATCGCACGCGCCTTCGATGCGAACGTGGACCTGGCAGCCAATCCGCGCGAGGCGCGGGGGCTGCTGGTCACCGTGCGTTTTCCTTCGGCCGCCGCTGCCGCCTGAGGAAGCAGCGGCCGGGGCTCGTCAGCCCTTGATGCCGGCGGCTGCGCGCAGGGCGGCTGCCTGGTTGGTGGCTTCCCAGGTGAACTCGGGCTCTTCGCGGCCGAAGTGGCCATAGGCGGCGGTCTTCTGGTAGATCGGGCGCAGCAGGTCGAGCATCTGGATGATGCCCTTCGGGCGCAGGTCGAAGTGCTCGCGCACGAGTTCGGCGATCTTCTCGTCGGAGATCACGCCGGTGCCTTCGGTGTAGACCGTGATGTTCATCGGCTCGGCCACGCCGATGGCGTACGCCACCTGGATCTGGCACTGGCGCGCCAGGCCGGCGGCCACGATGTTCTTGGCCACGTAGCGCGCGGCGTAGGCGGCCGAGCGGTCGACCTTGGACGGGTCCTTGCCCGAGAACGCGCCGCCGCCGTGCGGGCATGCGCCGCCGTAGGTGTCGACGATGATCTTGCGGCCGGTGAGGCCGCAGTCGCCCTGCGGGCCGCCGATGACGAAGCGGCCGGTCGGGTTGATCAGGTAGCGCGTGTCCTTGAGCCACTCCTTGGGCAGCACGGGCTTGATGATCTCCTCGATGATGGCTTCGTTGAACGAGGCCTTCATCTTGGTCGGCGTCTCGCTCTGGTCGGGGCTGTGCTGGGTGGAGAGCACCACGGTGTCGATGCTGTGCGGCTTGCCGTCCACGTAGCGCATCGTGACCTGGCTCTTGGCGTCGGGGCGCAGGAACGGCAGGCGGCCGTCCTTGCGCAGCTGGGCCTGGCGTTCGACGAGGCGGTGCGCGTAGTAGATGGGCGCGGGCATCAGCTCGGGCGTTTCGTCGCAGGCGTAGCCGAACATCAGGCCCTGGTCGCCGGCGCCGGTGTTCAGGTGGTCGTCGGATGCGTGGTCCACGCCCTGGGCGATGTCGTTGGACTGCTTGTCGTAGCAGACCATCACGGCGCAACCCTTGTAGTCGATGCCGTAGTCGGTGTTGTCGTAGCCGATGCGTTTGATGGTGTCGCGCGCGACCTGGATGTAGTCGACGTGCGCGTTGGTCGTGATTTCGCCGGCGAGCACCACGAGGCCGGTGTTGGTCAGCGTCTCGGCGGCCACGCGGCTGCGGGGGTCCTGCTCGAAGATCGCGTCCAGGATGGCATCCGAGATCTGGTCGGCGACCTTGTCGGGGTGGCCTTCGGAGACGGATTCGGAAGTGAAGAGGAAATCGTTCGCCATTTGTTCAAAACTCCTTGAAGTGATTTGGCGCGTTGCCAACTCTGCGGAGCCCTGGCGAACGCTTTAGCAGATGCCGGTTGCCCGGCGGGGCACAATCGCCTCGGCGCTTGTGTTTGTCGCCCTGCAAGTTGTTCCGTAACTCGGCGACAATTTGGATTCTATTCGAGCCGTGCCTACCATGCGCGCGCGTCCGTTTTTTGACCCCCTCCCGTTTTCAATGATCACCCTGTTTCGCCTGCTTGCCCGCTTGCCGATGCCGTTGATGCATCGTCTCGGCGCCATGCTGGGCTGGCTGGTCTGGTGGTGCGCGCCGGGCTACCGCCGCCGCTTCAAGGCCAACGCCGAGAGCGCGGGCTTCGCTCCGGGCCAATACCGTCCCGCCATCGCCGCCGCCGGCAAGATGGCCTCCGAACTGCCCTGGCTCTGGCTGCGCCCGCACGGCCAGACCGTGCTGGACCGCGTGGTGCGCTGGGAAGGCGTCGAGGCCTTCGAGGCCGCCATGCAGGCGAAGAAGGGCGTGATCCTCGTCGCGCCGCACCTGGGCAGCTGGGAAATGTGCGGCCAGGCCATCGGCGAACGCTTCCTCGCGGCCTACGGGCCCATCACCGCGCTGTTCCGCCCGGCGCGCAAGAAATGGATGGCCGACCTGATCGCCGCCGGCTCGCGCGACCGGCCCGGCCTGCAGACGCTTCCCACCAACAACAGCGGCGTGCGCGGCCTCATCCGCACGCTGCGCAGTGGGGGCTACACCGGCATCCTGCCCGACCAAGTGCCGCCGCTGGGGCAGGGCGTCTGGGCGCCGTTCCTGGGCCGCCCCGCCTACACCATGACCTTGCTTCCCCGCCTCGCGCAACAGACCGGCGCGGCCTGCTTCCTGAGCGTCTGCGAACGCCTGCCCAAGGGTGCCGGCTACGTGATCCGCTTCGAGCCGATCGTCGGCACCGCGCTGACCGACCCCTCCGCCTCCATCGAGGAGGCCGCCGCGGCCATGAACGACGGCATCGGCCGGCTGATCCACAGCCTGCCCGGCCAGTACGTGTGGGACTACGCCCGCTACAAGGAGCCGCGCGCCGAGCGCGTGGCCGCCGCCACCGGAGAGGCCGCATGAGCCTCGGTTCCCGACTCGGCATCGGCTTCATGCGCGCGATCGCGCCGCTGCCACTGCCACTGGTTCGCGGCTTCGGCGCGATCCTCGGCCGCATCCTGCATACCGTGGCCGTGCCGCGGCGGCGCGTGGTCGACACCAACCTCGCGGTCTGCTTCCCCGGGAAGTCGGAGGCCGAGCGCCGCGCCATCGCGCGCGAGACCTTCGTCTTCGTGGCGCAGTCGTGGCTCGACCGCGGCTGGCTCTGGCATGCGCCCGAGAAGGTGGTGGCGAGCCGGCTCAAGGTGGTCGGCGCGGCTTCGGAGATCCGCGAGATCGCCGAGGGCGACGCGCCGATGATCCTGTTCGCGCCGCACTTCTACGGCCTCGACGCCGCGGCCACCGCGCTGACCATGCACACGGCGCGCCCCTCGGCCACCATCTACACGACCCAGCGCGACCCGATGGTCGATGCCTGGATCCGCGAAGGCCGCACCCGCTTCGGCGACGTGGCGGCGCTCAACCGGGTGGACGGCATCAAGCCGGTGCTGCAGGGCCTGCGCAAGGGCGGCCTGCTGTACCTGCTGCCCGACATGGACTTCGGCCGCGACCAGACCATCTTCGTGCCGTTCTACGGCGTGCAGGCGGCCACCGTGCCTTCGCTGTCGCGCTTTGCGCGGCTGGGCAAGGCCAAGGTGGTGCCGGTGGTGTCGAAGCTCACGCGCGACGGCTACGAGATCCAGGTGCTGCCGACTTGGCAGAACTTTCCGACCGACGATGTCGAGGCCGACACGGCGCTCATGAACGAGCGGCTGAAGGGCTACATCGACACGATGCCTTCCCAGTACTACTGGGTGCACCGCCGCTTCAAAACGCGCCCCGAGGGCGAGCCTCCGATCTACTGATTGCGTTCGAGAAAGCCCTCGATCTCGAGGGCGACCAACTGCGGCTGCTCGTGCACGATCCAGTGGGTCGCGTCGGGCACTTTCTTGATCTCGAGCTTCGGCACGTAATCCTCCAGGCCGTCGAGCAGGCCGGGCAGCAGCGCCGCGTCGTCCAGCGCCCAGAACACGAAGGTCGGCACATTCACCGTGAGCCGTTCGCGCGGCAGCACCGGAATGCCGTCGACGGTCTGGCCCGGCAGCGGCGGCTTCATGGGCGTCACGCGGTACAGGTTGCAGGCGCCCGTGAGGCCCGCGCCCCAGACTTCGCGGTACTTCTGCTTCACTTCTTCGGTGAGCCAGCCGAAGCCGTCCGGGCCGGCCTTCATCAGCGTGAAGAAGGGCCACATGCGCTTGAAGTCGTCGGCCGCGAGCAGCGCCTCGGCGTCGGGGCGCGCGAGGAAGTTCATGTAGGCGCTGGCTTGCTGCTGCGCCGCGCTGTTGCGCAGTTCGCGGGTGAAGGTGCCCGGATGCGGCGAATTGATGATGACCAGCTTGCCGACCTGTTGCGGGAAGGCGTTGGCGTAGCCCCAGCCGAAGGCGCCGCCCCAGTCGTGGGCCACCAGCGCGGCCATGGTGCCGTCGGCGCTCTCGGTGGCGGCGAGTTGCTGGATGTCCTGGATCAGGAGGTACGGCTTGTAGGCCGCCACGTCGGTCGGCGCGCTCGATTTCTCGAAGCCGCGCAGGTTGGGTGCCACGCAGCGGTAGCCGCCGTGGGCGGGATCCGCGAAATACTCGAGCAGTTCGTCCCAGATGAACGCGGCCTCCGGAAAGCCGTGCAGGAACACCATCAGCGGCCGGCCCGGCTCGCCGGTGGCGCGGCAGCTCAGGGTGGTGCCGTTGGGCAGGCTGCGTTGGAATGTCTCGATCATGCTTCTTGTCTCCTTCGGGTTGACTGTCGCTATTCTTTTGATAGTGAACTATGCAGATGGGACGACCGGTGCAGCCTGTTGCCGGGTCAGGCCTCCGGTGGTGGCGCGGGAGGCTCCGGCGGCGCCTCGCCGCCTTCCGGGTGCACCCAGCGCCACAGCAGTTCGGCAGCCTCGCCGACGCCCTGCTTCTTCAGCGCGGAGAACAGTTTCACCTCGCCGCCGCCGGCGTTCAGTCGCGTAATCGACAGCACCTTGGCGGCTTCGCTGCGCGTGAGCTTGTCGGACTTGGTCAGCAGCACCAGGAACTTCAGGCCTTGTTCCACGCGCGGGCGGATGACGTCGAGCAGGATTTCGTCGAGTTCGGTCAGGCCGTGGCGCGGATCGCACATCAGCACCACGCCGCGCAGGCTCTCGCGCGTCATCAGGTAGTTGCCCATGACGCGCTGCCAGCGCAGCTTGGCCTCGCGCGGCACGGCCGCGTAGCCGTAGCCGGGCAGGTCGGCCAGCACGGCGTCGTCGACCTTCTGCTTGCCGATGCCGAACAGGTTGATGTGCTGCGTGCGGCCGGGCGTCTTGGAGGCGAAGGCCAGGCGCGTCTGCTGCGTAAGCGTGTTGATGGCGGTCGACTTGCCCGCGTTGGAACGGCCGACGAAGGCGATCTCGGGCAGGTCTACAGGGGGGAGGTGCTCCAGCTGCGGGGCGCTGGTGAGGAAGTGGGCTGTGTGCAGCCAGCCCAGCGCCACGCGCTCGCGTTCGGCGACCTGGGGGTCCGCGGCGGGCGCCGCGCGGGGAGGATAGGCAGCGGGCTTGGCGCGCGGGGAGGGCATCTACGGACTTTCGAAACTAGACCCACATTGTAGAATCGTGAGGTTTTGCGCCAATAAATTCGAAGCCCCCGATATGAAGTTGTTTGCCAATATTGTGCTTGCGGCCCTCGTGGGCCTCGCATCCAGCGTGAGTTCTGCAGCCGATGAACCCGCCGCGGCTCCCGCTGCGGCGCCGGCCAAACCGGCCAAGCCGGACCCCGCCAAGGGGGACACGCTGTTCAGCGCGAGCACGCCCACGGTCCAGAGCTGTGCCTCGTGCCACAACGCCGACGGCAACTCGACCATCGCGGCGAACCCCAAGCTGGCGCAGCAACACCCCGAATACATCCTCAAGCAGTTGCAGGACTTCAAGTCCGGCAAGCGCAAGAACAGCATCATGAGCCCCATGGCCGCCAACCTGAGCGACCAGGACATGCGCGACATCGCCTGGTTCGTGGCGTCCAAGAAGATCAAGACCGGCTTCTCGAAGGACAAGGACACCGTGGCGCTGGGCGAGAAGATCTACCGCGGCGGCATCGGCGAGCGCTCCATTCCCGCCTGCGCCGGCTGCCACAGCCCCAACGGTGCCGGCCTGCCGGCCCAATACCCGCGCCTGGGCGGCCAGAACGCCGAATACACCGTGGCCCAGCTCAAGGCCTTCCGCGGCGACGGCACCCCCGTGCGCACCAACAGCGCGCCCATGACCGGCGTCGCCGCCAAGCTCAACGACCGCGAAATCGCCGCCGTGGCCGACTACATCGCCGGCCTGCGCTGATGACGTCGCGCCCCCGAGCGTGAACTAACCGCCGACAACAACCCCAAACAAAGGGCGGGCCGATCCACCAGGATGGCCCGCCCTTTTGCTTTTTCCCCGTCTTCCCTTACTTTTCGCCCCGATGTCCGTCTCCACCCATGGCCTTCGCGTTCATCGCGGCCCGCAAATGCTTCGCGCTGCGGTGGAACTGCTGTCGTCGATGCGCTTCGCGATCGCGCTGCTCACCGTCATCTGCATCGCGTCGATCATCGGCACCGTGCTCAAGCAGCACGAGCCGATCAACAACTACATCAACCAGTTCGGGCCCTTCTGGGCCGAGCTGTTCCGCGCGGCGAGGCTCGACACGGTCTACAGCGCCTGGTGGTTCATGCTGATCCTGCTGTTCCTGGTGATCAGCACTTCGCTGTGCGTCGCGCGCAACACGCCGCGCATCCTGGTCGACCTCAAGACCTTCAAGGAAGACATCCGCGCGCAGAGCCTGAAGGCCTTCGGCCAGCGCGCCGAGAGCCGCCTGGGCGAAACCCCCGAGGCCGCAGCCAGGCGCATCGGGCAACTGCTGGTGAGCGGCGGCTGGAAGGTCAAGCTGCAGCAGCGCGAGGCCACCCATGGCAGCCGCCCGACCGGCGCGGGCTGGATGGTCGCGGCGCGCGCGGGCGGCGCCCACAAGCTGGGCTACATCGCAGCCCACAGCGCGATCGTGCTGGTGTGCATCGGCGGCCTGCTGGACGGCGACCTCATCGTGCGCGCGCAGACCTGGTTCAACGGCAAGAGCGTGTTCACCGGCGGCGGCATGATCGCCGACGTGGCGCCCGAGCACCGCCTGTCGGCCAGCAACCCGACCTTCCGCGGCAACATCCTCGTGCCCGAGGGCGGGCAGGGCAGCGTGGCCATCCTGAACCAGGCCGACGGCGTGCTGCTGCAGGAGTTGCCGTTCTCCATCGAGCTGAAGAAGTTCATCGTCGACTACTACTCGACCGGCATGCCCAAGCTGTTCGCCAGCGAAGTGGTGCTGCACGACCGCGAAACCGGCGAGCAGGTGCCGGCGCGCATCGAGGTCAACCATCCGGCCAGCTACAAGGGCGTGGAGATCTACCAGTCGAGCTTCGACGACGGCGGCTCCAAGGTGAAGCTCAAGGCGGTGCCGATGGCGGCCGCGGCCAAGCCCTTCGAGGTCGAGGGCATCATCGGCGGCCCAAGCACCGAAATCACCAACGGCAAGGACAAGCTCACGCTCGAATACGCCGCGCTGCGCGTGATCAACGTCGAGAACTTCGCCGACGCTGGCGCCATGAGCAGCGGCGCCGACGTGCGCAAGGTCGACCTGCGCCACGACATCGAGTCGCGCCTGGGCGCTGCCAACAAGGTCAACAAGCCGAAGGTGCTGCGCAACATCGGCCCGAGCATCGGCTACAAGCTGCGCGACGCCGCCGGCCAGGCGCGCGAGTACCAGAACTACATGGTGCCGGTCGACACCGGCGACGGCCAGCCGGTGTTCCTGCTCGGCATGCGCGAGAAGCCCGAAGACCCGTTCCGCTACCTGCGCGTGCCGGCCGACGAGCAGGGCTCCATGGACGGCTTCGTGCGCATGCGCGCCGCGCTGGCCGACCCCGACATCCGCGCGCGCGCCATCGAGCGCTACATCGCCAAGGCCACCGATCCGAAGCGTCCCGAAATGGCCGAGCAGCTGCGCGTGTCGGCCACGCGCGCTCTGGCGCTGTTCTCGGGCAGCGAGCGCGCCAGGCCGGACGCCACCGCCCTGGGCGGCTGGCAGGCGATCGCGGAGTTCATGGAAGTCAACGTGCCCGAGGCCGAGCGCGAGCGCGCGGGCGGCGTGCTGGTGCGCATCCTCAACGACGTGCTGTTCGAGGTGCTCAACCTGAGCCGCGAAGGCGCCGGCCTGGCCGTGCTGCCGAACGACGAGAAGTCGCAGGCCTACCTCACGCAGGCCGTGCTGGCCATCAGCGACGCGCACTTCTACCCGGCCCCGGTCGCGATGATGATGACCGACTTCACCCAGGTGCAGGCCAGCGTGTTCCAGGTGGCGCGCGCCCCTGGCAAGAACGTCGTCTATCTGGGCTGCCTGTTGCTGATCATCGGGATTTTTGCCATGCTGTACGTGCGCGAACGGCGCCTCTGGGTGTGGCTGACGCCCGAAGGCAATGCGGCCGACGGCGCCACCACCGCCACGATGGCGTTCTCGGTCAATCGCAAGACCATGGACAGCGACCGCGAATTCGAGCACCTCAAGCACAAGCTGCTCGCCCTGAAGAAGACGGAACCCGAGACAACATGAACACCACGACCCTCACGCTCAATGAAAGCTGGCTCTCGCGCCGCAACCTGTTCGATTGGGTGTTCGCGGCGCTGGTGCTGGCGGGCGGCCTGTTCGCGTTCACGCGCTACGCGGGGTCGATGGACTACTACGAGAAGCCGATCCTCGCCGCCGCGGTGATCTCGATGATCGCCATCGGCTGGTTCTGGCGCCCGCTGCGGGTGCTGGCCATCGTGGTGGCGGCCGCGTCGCTGCTGGCCATCAGCTCGTACCAGGGCGACCTGGCGCGTGCCGACACGGTGTTCTGGCTCAAGTACTTCCTGTCGAGCCAGTCGGCCATCCTGTGGATGAGCGTGCTGTTCTTTATGAGCACGCTGTTCTACTGGCTCGGCTTCTTCGGCGGCAGGCAGTCCGACACTTTCGACATGATCGGCTCTCGCCTCGCCTGGGCCGCCGTGACGATGGCGCTGATCGGCACCATGGTGCGCTGGTACGAAAGCCACCAGCTCGGCCCGGACATCGGACACATCCCCGTCAGCAACCTGTACGAAGTGTTCGTGCTGTTCTGCTGGCTCACGGCGGCGTTCTACCTGTACTTCGAAGAGCGCTACAACACGCGCGCGCTCGGCGCCTTCGTGATGCTGGTCGTGAGCGCGGCGGTCGGTTTCCTGCTCTGGTACACCATCGTGCGCGAGGCGCACGAAATCCAGCCGCTGGTACCCGCCTTGCAGAGCTGGTGGATGAAGCTGCACGTGCCGGCCAACTTCATCGGCTACGGCACCTTCGCGCTGGCGGCCATGGTGGCCTTCGCATATCTCATCAAGGAACAGGCCGACGAGAAGCGCTGGTACAAGCTCACGCCGATCTGGCTGCTGGGCGTGGCGCTGTGCTTCGTGCCCGTGGCCTTCCGCCAGCGCGTGCAGGAAGCCGGCGGCAGCTACTGGGTGGTCTACGCGGGCATCTCGGCGCTGATCGCCGCGGGCATCCTGCTCGGTCGCAAGCGCATCGCGGCGCGGCTGCCGGCCAACGACGTGCTCGACGACGTCATGTACAAGTCGATCACGGTCGGCTTCGCCTTCTTCACCATCGCCACCGTGCTCGGCGCCCTGTGGGCGGCGGATGCCTGGGGCGGCTACTGGAGCTGGGACCCGAAGGAAACCTGGGCGCTGATCGTCTGGCTCAACTACGCGGCCTGGCTGCACATGCGGCTCGTGAAGGGGCTGCGGGGCACCGTGGCCGCGTGGTGGGCGCTGGGCGGCCTGGCGGTCACCACCTTCGCCTTCCTGGGCGTCAACATGTTCCTGAGCGGCCTGCACAGCTACGGAACGCTGTAGGCGCAAGCCCGCAGTCTTTCGCGAAGAATTGAAACCGCGCGCCCTGCCGGCGCGTAACCAAATCGGGGCTGGTCACGAACTACCCTGAGCACAAAGATTCCAGCGAAAGGCTTGCCATGTCGTTTCATTCCCGTCCGCTTCGCCGCCACAGCAGCGACGACAACGGTTTCATCCATCCGGTGCCGAGCGAAATCACGCCGCGCGCTGCATACGAGAGCCGGCGCGACCTGCTGAAGCTCATGGCCGGCGGCGCGGCGGGCGCGGCGCTGGCGAGCTTCGCGGCGCGCGAGGCGTGGGCCCAGACGGCGGCGCCGGGCAAGCTCGCGGCGCTGCCGGGCGCCAAGTCGGCGGTGCCGGGTGCCATGTCGATGGACAAGCTCACCGACTACAAGGACGCCTCCACCTACAACAACTTCTACGAGTTCGGCACCGACAAGGCCGACCCGGCCAAGAACGCCGGCACGCTCAAGACCCGGCCGTGGACGGTGGAAGTCGAGGGCCTGGTCAAGAAGCCGGGCAAGTACGGCATCGAAGACCTGCTCAAGCTCAGCGCGCAGGAAGAGCGCATCTACCGCCTGCGTTGCGTCGAGGGCTGGTCGATGGTGATTCCGTGGGTCGGCTACTCGCTGGCCGAGCTGATCAAGAAGGTCGAGCCGCAGGGCAACGCCAAGTTCGTCGAGTTCGTCACCCTGGCCGACCCCAAGACCATGCCCTTCGTCGGCTCGCGGGTGCTCGACTGGCCCTACACCGAAGGCCTGCGCATGGACGAGGCGATGCATCCGCTCACGCTGCTGGCCTTCGGCATGTACGGCGAGGTGCTGCCCAACCAGAACGGCGCGCCGGTGCGGCTGGTGGTGCCGTGGAAGTACGGCTTCAAGTCGGCCAAGTCGATCGTCAAGATCCGCTTCGTCGAGAAGGAGCCGAGCACGGCCTGGAACAAGGCGGCGGCCAACGAATACGGCTTCTATTCGAACGTGAACCCGAACGTCGACCATCCGCGCTGGAGCCAGGCCACCGAGCGCCGCATCGGCGACGGCGGCGGCCTGTTCGCCAAGCGCCGCAAGACCGAGATGTTCAACGGCTACGAAGCCCAGGTCGGCCAGCTCTACGCCGGCATGGACCTGAAGAAGAACTACTGAGCCTGCGTCGCCGTCCGGCCGTTGCCCCATGAACAAGCTGCTCATGCACCCGGCCACCAAGCCGGTCATCTTCCTGCTGTGCCTGCTGCCGTTCGCGCGGTTGGCCTACGGAGCCTTCACGGACGGGCTCGGCGCGAACCCGGCCGAGTTCCTGATCCGTGCCACGGGCGACTGGACGCTGCGCTTCATCTGCATCGTGCTGGCGGTGACGCCGCTGCGCGTGATGAGCAAGTGGAACGCGCTCGCGCGGTATCGCCGCATGCTGGGCCTGTTCGCGTACTTCTACGTGGTGCTGCACCTGCTGTGCTACAGCTGGTTCGACATGGGCTTCGAGTGGGGCGACATCGTCAAGGACATTGCGAAGCGGCCGTTCATCCTGGTGGGTTTCACCGCCTTCGTGCTGCTGACGCCGCTGGCCGCCACTTCGTTCAACCGCGCGATCAAGGCGATGGGCGCAAAGCGCTGGCAGATGCTGCACAAGCTGGTGTACGTGATCGCGGGGCTCGGCCTGCTGCACTTCTTCTGGATGCGCGCGGGCAAGAACAACTTCGCCGAAGTGTTCGTCTACGCGGCGATCATCGCGGTGCTGCTTGCCTGGCGCGTGTGGGACTTCGCGCGCAAGCGCAAGGCAAAGGCTGCCGCTGGCGCCGCCACGGCGCGCGGCGGCAGCAAGCCGCTGCGCACCGGCTGACCGCCGGGACTGCCGGGCAAGGACGGATCAGCCGTCGATCTCGGCGCGCAGCTGGTCTTCCATCGTCTCGCGGCGGCGGATCAGCTTGGCGGTGGCGCCGCTCACCAGCACCTCGGCGGCACGGCCGCGCGTGTTGTAGTTGCTGGACATGCTCATGCAATACGCGCCGGCCGACAGCACGGCGAGCATGTCGCCAGCCACCACGTTGAGTGCGCGGTCGCGGCCGATCCAGTCGCCGCTTTCGCATACCGGGCCGACCACGTCGTAGACCGGTGCGTCGCCGGCGCGGGCGCGCACCGGCACGATGCGCTGGAAAGCCTGGTACATCGCGGGCCTTGGCAGGTCGTTCATGGCCGCGTCGACGATGCAGAAGTTCTTGTCTTCGCCGGGCTTGGTGTAGAGCACCTCGGTCACGCACACGCCCGCATTGCCGACGAGCGAGCGGCCGGGTTCGATGACCAGCTTGCGCCTGCCGAAGCCGCGCGCGTCGAGCTTGGCGAGCAGCTGCTGCCAGAGCGCATCGGCCTTGGGCGGCACTTCGCCGTTGTAGTCGATGCCCAGGCCGCCGCCGAAGTCGAGGTGATGGATCGGCACGCCGGCCGCCTCGATGGCTTCCACGAGGTCCAGCACGCGGTCGCAGGCGTCGAGGTAGGGTGAGGCTTCGGTGATCTGCGAGCCGATGTGGCAGTCGATGCCGACCACCTCGAGGCCCGGCAGCCTCGCGGCGTGGCGGTAAGCCTCCACCGCGCGATCATGCGCGATGCCGAACTTGTTGCCCTTCAGGCCGGTGGAAATGTACGGATGCGTCTTCGGATCGACGTTCGGATTGATGCGGATGCTGATCGGCGCGCGCCGGCCTTCGGCGGCGGCAACCTCGTTGAGCACGTCGAGTTCGGCCTCGCTCTCGACGTTGAAGCAGGCGATGCCGGCCGCGAGGGCCTGGCGCATCTCGGCGCGCGTCTTGCCGACGCCCGAGAAGATGATCTTCTCCGGATCGGCGCCGACCGCCAGCACGCGCGACAGCTCGCCGCCGGAGACGATGTCGAAACCGCAGCCCGCCTCGGCGAACACGCGCAGCACGCCGAGCGACGAGTTGGCCTTCATGGCGTAGCAGATGAGGGCATCGCGCCCCTCGAAGCCGCGCTGGTACGCGGCCAGGGCGTCGAGCATCCACTGCTTCGAGTAGACGAAGAGGGGGGTGCCGTGCTCGCGGGCCAGCGCGTCGAGCGCGACACCTTCGACATGCAGCGCGCCATCGCGCTCGGCGATGTGGGGTTGGCCGGGCAGGGGGGAGGACGAAGAAACGCTGCCGGTCATTTGCGGGTTCCGCTGCTGTCGTTGGTGTTGTTCGTGGTGGTGCCGCTGGCTGGTGCGGCCGGCGAGGCTGGCGTGGGGGGGGTGTTCGCGCTCGATGTGGAATCCGATCCGCCCGGCGTCAGCAGTTGGGGCAACGTCGCCCGCTGGGCCGCCGCAGGATCGGTCGGGAGGTACAAGGCTCCCTTCTGGCCGCAAGCGGCCAGACCGGTGATGGCTGCGGCGAGGCAGACCATGAGCGCAGCGCGGACGCGGGTGCTCACTAGAATTTGGCGAACGTTCAACATAGCGAAATTGTACTTTTCGACACTGCTGCACGTCTCGAGAAGGACGCCGCTAGCGCAAATACTTCGCAGAGAGCAAACCGGCTCTGCATAACGGCCCTCTCACCGCACCAAGCCCGACGCCCAACATCTCTGCTATCTGCGGAACCGTGTAAAAACCCGACCGATACATATCGATCACCCCAGCCTCATCCTCGGCCCCAAGCACCCTTGGACGCCCCCACACCTGCCCTCTGGCCCTCGCGGCCAACTGCCCCGCATAGCACCTATCGCGAATAAGCGCGCGTTCAAACTCAGCGAACGAACCGAGCATTTGCACGAACAGCCTACCTGCCGGAGTAACAGTCTCGACCGGCTCTGTCAGCGAGCGAAAACCCGCAGAACGCGACTGCAATAACTCCAGAACCGTCATCAGGTGGACCACGGATCGAGCCAGCCGATCCATCTTGTAGACCACTAACGTATCGCCCGGACCGATACGCTCAAGCAACGACTCCAGCACAGGACGCCTCTTTACAGCAGACCTTTTCTCCTCGACCACACAGCTCACTCCGGCCTTAAGAAAAGCCTCATATTGAATGAGCGTATTTTGTTCAGCAGTAGACACCCGGGCATATCCAAAAAGCACAAATCCCTCCTCGATACATACGTGTAACAATTAGTTTTCAACGACTCTACAGGAGAGAAGCGTGAAACGAATCGCCCTTGTGACAGCCCTCACCATTGCAACGCAATGCGGCGCAGCCACGATCTATCTTTGCAAGGCATACAACGGATCCACCTTCTGGACCAACGGCAACTGCAGCAGCCGCAATGCATTCATCGAGCGCATTGAGTCCGTCGCAGACGTGCCCTTTGACCAGCAGGTTGAACAAGCCAAGGGCAACGCCGCAAAAAGCACTGCCACCACCAACACGACAGCGGTTAGCCAAGACATACGCTGCGGAAGCCTGATCAACGAGCTCAACGAAATCGAAAACAGATACGCCAAAGGCTACTGGCAACCCGTCGAGACAGTGAACCAAGACCAGAAACGCACGCTCGCGATCCGCGCCCAACTGCGCCAGAACAATTGCAGACTCCAATAGCCGCCGGTAACGAAATTCGATCCACGTGCGGAGATAGCGCCATAGCCTCACGCCTCCGCAACGCACCTAAGACCCAGGTTGGAACGACCACTTTGAGCCCGCAGGAACGCGAGGCTTCGAATCGGAAGCCGGTGCAGACGCGATGGCCACGGCGCCGCCAGATGACTTGACGCCGCTATCAATCAAGACCGGACCAGCAGGCGCAGAAAGGGCGGTTTCCGGCCCTACAGCAGGCCTTGGCGCCGGGTCCATTGCCTTACGGTCCCCCTCGGGCAAAAACGCGAGGAACGAGCCATGGGCGACCAGCTGCCGGCACATCGACAGATCCACAGGGTAGGGCGTGGCGTCCTGAGTGAAGCACTTGCACCCGACCGACTTCATCTCCACACATGCAGCGGGCACAGGAACCCGCTTCGGCTCGGTCAACTTGTCATAGGCCGGCGCCGTGTGCAGCATCGACGGAATGCGCGGCTGATAGTCGGCGATGTATTCGACAGTCGTTCGAACACGAGCTGGCGCACCTGATTGACTCGATCCAGCCGCGGCTGAAGACGCTGCAGCAACCTGCGACTCTTTGGGCGCGGTGGACTTCCGAAGAAACTGGAAAGTCAAGTAGATACAGACAGGGATGAGCAACAACGCCGCGGCGAACACCCAAACCTGCCTCGGGATCTTTAGCTTGGCCGTGTGCAACTCAGCGGACTTGTACCAACCGAAAACCTCCTTGGGCAATGGCTTGATCGACACAGTGCCGGCCTTACCGGCACCGGGTTTCTCAGGACGATCGCACACCGCCAAATAATCGATCTGGCTGATGAGCGAAGACCCGAAATTGCGCTTGAGGTGACGATGCCAACCAGGACTGGCGATGATCTTCCGAATGAACGGATCGATATTGCCCGGGTGCTGCGTGAGCAAGAAGAAATCGAACCCGCGCTTGCGATGCTCGCCGAGCATCTTCACATGCTCTGGGACCTTGGAGCCCGAGCTACGGTCGGGAAAATCGTTGTGGCACTCATCGAAGAAAAAGATAGCGCCATCAGGAACGTCTTGCCACTTGGACGCGTCGACCTTGATCCAACCAAATTCCCTCTGCTTTTCCTCGGTAAGGTCAAACCGGCCATTCCAATACACCGGACGGTTGTCCTTCAGCTGCATATCGCGCACTGCCTTGAGCGTGAATGCAGTCTTGCCGGTGCCATTGGCGCCGGTCGTGAGATAGATAAACCCGAGCTTCGGGCCAAGCAGCAGCGGCCGCCAGAACGACCAGAGTGCGCCGGTCATTTCTTAACGAACGCCTTGAGCGAGCCACCAGCTGCGGCCTGCAATCCCTTGCGAGCCATGCGCGATACGAGCGCACCGAACAGCATCGAAATGCAGACACCAACCTTCATCAAACCGAGCACCTGGAGCGAGACAGCAGGCAACCCTTGAAGCGCCGTGAGCATTTGAGACTTGAAGGCACTGATGCCGACATTGACGCCGACAGTCGTGGCCACACCGATACCGAGGGCAAGTAAAAGCTGCCCGGTAAGAGAGGGCAACATGGCCCGAAACGCAGTCCAGATCGCGGCAATAAACCATGGCATAGGTCAGTCCCTGAAAACGATGAAGGCGCACGCGATCGCAGTCGCGGCGATGAGAGCGATGCCCAACCACTCCAAGCCCTGACAGGCCTTTGAGAGCGCTAAAGACAACGTGAACGTGCGGCCTCCCAACGATATCGGGATGTTCTGATCGGCAGGACACGAACCACCGCCGAGCGCATCGGTCATATCGGCCCCAGCGCTCAAATCCTGCGTGAAATTGCCGGCGAGATTGCCGGTCTGATCGCCAGTTTTCGCGGCCTCCGTCGCGTAGTCCTGCGAAGCGGCGCTGCCTGTATCGAAGAACTGGCAATTGCGCCTGTACTGCTCCTCGGCCATCGCATTCAACACCGCATCTTCGCTGACGGCTTTGTACCCACCAGCGCACGAACCCCCGAACCCATTGGGCTTGTCGTCATCACCCTTGCACGCAGTCGCAGACGGGCTCTTTGCGCACATCTCGCCCTTCGTACCTGTCTCTTGCGTTGTAGTCGTCGTAGAGCCTGTACCGGTGCCGTTAGGACCACTACCGCCGCTGGTGACTGTCGTCGTCGTGGTGCATGAATTCCCGTTGCAGACCGTAGACGTCGTCGTGGTGTTGTTCGTGGTGTTGTTGACGGTTGTCCCGTCCGGCTTCACCGTGGTGCCGTTCGACGTGGACGTATCGCGGGCCGCCACGGAACCGCAATTCACAACAACATCGACGCCATTGACCTGACCAGGACACTTGCCCTCAGGCAAGCGCTGCGGAATCGGGTTCGCCTCGACGGACGCGGTGTTGCTTGGATTCGTAGTCGTCCCGCCCTGCGTGCCCTGCGACGAAGGGCCGCTGACCGCGCCAGAGCCGGTGCACTTGTCGCCGGTGTAGTAGCTCTTGCTCACCTGACACACACCCTGCCCGGCGATCATCACACCGCTTGAATACTGGCCGCAGAAATCAAGATCACCCTTGACCGTGCAACCAGCATTGCAGAACCGACCATAGGGCTGCGCGGTGGCAGCTTCACCAGCCGAAACCTTGTACCCGTATTGGCAATTGCCGCCAACGCAAGCACCACTATTGGGAGGTGTCATACCAAGCAAAGTCATGCAACCGTTATCGAGCATGCAGGAATTTCCGCCGAACTCGAGATAACCGCTCGCGCACTGACAAGCACTGCCACTGACAAAACTGTTAGCGGGGCAAATCTGACCGTTTTTTTCAATGGTGAACGCCCACGTGTTGCCACCCACAGCCTGATTGCTCAGATAGCACTTCCACTGCGACCCGCCGTTAAAAGCAGCAGCAACAGGAGGACCCTTGTCCTTCGTGGCGTTCCCCGCAGGTATCGCAGCATTGAAAGCTGGGTACCCCGCATCACAAGCCGCCTGCGCACCGCCGTAGACATACCCAGAAGTCGTGATCCCGTTTAAGTAGCGCCACGCATCGACCTTTGGAATCGTCGCCTGAGCGCTCATGCACGCGACGGCAAACAGCACCAACGCAATCAGCCGATGAACATGAGCCATGCCGCCCCCAATAACGCGACGACGACATACACCCCCAGCTGATCCATTTCGACCCCTTTACGAAGCAGCACCGATGCCGCTTTGGAAAGGGCTCAGGGGCGTCCCCCTGAGCTTCAAACCCGATGCTTAGTGGATGCCCTTGCGGATCCAGCCGAAGGCGGCCACGGCCACCACGACGCCGAGGATGGCCACACCGATGAGACCGACCGGGGTCAACTGGGCGCCGATGGTGCCGACGGCATCGGTCACATCGACAGCAGCACCGGCAGCGGCATGCGACAGGTTGCCCAGGAGGGCGAGAGGCGAAGCCACGAGGGCGACGCGAGCGAACTTGTTCATGAAAAACACCTTTCAGTTGTTGTCCGACATGGACGTTTGGATTTGGCGTTTGAGCAGGCCGAAGACCCACCCCAACGCCCACACCCCGATCACCGCGACCGAGATTTGAAGGCCACTTTCAAGCGACAGCTGAAAGGGCGGAATAGAAAGCTCATGCACCACCGTGACGGTGCACGCAGCCGAACAGTCGATGACCGTGGGGTCAGCCATAGAGGGCCTTGACCAAGCCGACGACAGCGACCGCAGCGAGGGCGCCGAGCTTCCAGACGAAGCTACGACCGAAGGTGCGGATGAGCCAGCGCATCACAGGCAACCGTCATCGACCCAATCGCCGCGCCGAATAGCCTCACGACGATTGCGAGCAGCGATACGCTCAAGAGCCGCCGACCACCGCCGAGCGCGACGCTCGAACTCCTCAGCGCGCTGCACAAAAGGCGCGGCAGCACCCCGCTTGCGCAAGGCGTCACCGGCCAAATCGAACAGACGAGTCCCCGCCCAACCGATGACGAAACCAACAAAGCCCATCACCACGGCAATCGAAGCAAGCCACCCAGCAAGCACACCCAGCTGATCGGACGACAACGACATGCAAGTCATTGCGAACCCCACGAAATCGGCGGCACCTTGGAGTGATCGCGATGGCGAGCACGGTAGATGCGCTCTGCGGATTGCGCGTGCGCCTCACAGGTGGCAACCAGCAGACCGCCTGCGCATGCACCGACGATGAGAGCAACAATCACCATCACGACTCCAGTTGGTAGCAACGAAAAACTACCGCTTCGCCGCCGAAATGGTCGGCCACCGCATCCGCAGCAGCCTCACCGGTCTTGAACGGCGTAGCGTTGGAAATGAGCGGCGTGTAATCCACACCGCCCTCGCCATCGGCACGAAGAAACGCATGGTCCTCCGTGCCTTGAACGTAGTAACGAGGTGCGACTTGCATGGCCATGTACCGGAAACGAAATGCGGTCTACGCTTCCGAATACCCTTGGTGCTTAGGCGCCCGAAACGGGCTTCACGCCCTTCGTCGGAACGAGGCCATGCATGACCGTCTTCGTCGCCTTGCCGCTGGTGACAATCTCCATTTCGGCCTGCGCTTCGAACGGGAAAGGCAGGTGCTTGTACTTGGTGTACTCGTCGCTGGTGCCGAGGTTGAATTCGGAGCTGGCCATGCCCTTTGCCGTGCCCTTCGATGCATCGAGGTCGACCAGGGCATAGACCTTGGTGGAGTCGTAGCCGTTGCCGTTTTCGAGCGTGCCCTTGCTGGCCTTCATGCCCACCACTTGGATGACTTGAGAGAACTTCATTGCGATTTCCTTTAACCGGCTGAATCAAAGAACCGCGAGGGCCGGAACCTCGGGATTGGTGTATTTCTTGAGCGCCTTTTGGATGCCGTGCATCAACGTGCCGTGATCGAGCCCACGCAACGAGCGAGGCACGCGCCGGTTCTTTTCTTCGAGGACGAGGCCGACGAGCCAGTCTTCGTTCGGCATGATTTGCGTGATCTGCACGAGGGTCGGCGCGACGACGCGGCGCACCCATTCGATGCAGCGCTCTGCGCTTGCTTCGGCGACCTTGGTGGCGGTCGGCACGCGGGTTGCCACGTGGTGATTGCAGAGCCAGTTCGTAGCCTCGTAGGCACCTGCATAGAACTCCGCAGGCTGTACGAGGGCATCCCACGGGATGACGCGATTCACGTTGCGAAGCTCGACCTCACCGCGCAGCCACTTGGACGACATATCGCCGAAGGCATGGCCTTTCTCGTAGCCGCGAAACAGCTTTCCGCTCTCGCGAAGACCTACCTGGAACGTGCGCGAATCGCCGGGCTTGAACAGCGAAACAGTCGCGATGCGACGCAAGTCGATGCAATCGAGCTTGACGCGCGTGTAGTCAGCTTCGTCGCCGTCATCGATGCCGATCCACGCGCCGTGGCATTGATGCTTCGGCCTGCGGTTGCGGTAGCTGAAGCCGTGAGCCTTGTAGAGGCCGACCAGCTCGCTGATATCGACCTCGCCCTCGAAGAAGTCTTTCGCCAGATCGATGCGGGTGATGGTTGGCGCGAACTCGCCAAAGTAGGCATGTACGCGTTTTTCCCACCCGGGCCGGGCGTAGGTGCAGCCCTCACCCTTGAGCGTGAAACAGACGGTTCCGCGCTGTGATTCGCCGCCCGCCGACACGCTCGCCACCTCGTGGCCGAACGCGTTGTCTATGGTGGTGGTGAACTCGTAGTAGTCGCGGCCCGGACGATCCAAGCCGACCACGAAGCCGAGCAGTTGAGCGAACACGTGAGCGAACCAGCGCGCGAGGTTCTGATCGTCGGTATCGCCCGGAACCTTGCGGGTGTGAGGAACGTTGGCGCGCTTGAAAGTGAAGCGGAAGTAGTCCACGATCACGCCCGACTGCTCGGCAGCAGCGACTTGCCGACCCTGTGTCAGGACCTTCACGCGGTTGCCTTCGAGAACCAGCTTTTCGTCAACCGCCATTGCCCACCTCGTCAACTTCGTTGTTTACCCCCGTGTTACTCGGGGGGGTATAAAAGCCGGGCGCCGGGCCGCTCGCTTCGCCCGCGCCGCTCCGCGCAGCGTCGTCACCTCCTCGCGCTCCGCTGCGCGTGCGTGCTCGCGTGACTTCGCAGCCAGCGCAATTGCGGTCGCAACGGTCAGCGAGGTACAGGCATTGCAGGAGGCATGCGCCTTCGGATGCGGGCGCGTCCTGCGGACCGGGCTCTAGCCCTTCGGGTTGAGCCACGGAGTACCGCGTCTCAATCGCTGGCGCGACAGCCGATCCCTCGCGCTTCATGGCGATCAACGGCAGCTCGCGGGCTACGTCTCTTCGAGCCGCAGCGGTCAACCGGCCATGGCTGCACGCCATGGAACAGCCGCTCAGCAAGGACGGGGGCGAGGCGAAGGCCCATGCACGTAGCGCGCGCTGCGCGGCTTCGTAGGCAGTCATCGAGGTCATGCCAACGCCCCGCACAGCTCGACGAACAGTAAGTCGCAACGCTCCAGCTGACAACGCGCACGAGCAAAGCCACGAAGGCTCAGCGTCGAGGTAAACCACCCGTCAGCGCAAAGGCCGGTGACGACAACATAGGGCGACGCAGGCACGTCGAAGTACGTCATGCCCATGGCGAGCGAGCCGAGCGACAACGTGATCACAGCCGACCCTGCACGCCTTCAAGGCGAAGGCATGCAACCTTGGCGCGGTCGGGCTGCACACCGCGACGCACGAAAGCCGCGCAGACAGCCGCGTCGTCGCGGTATTGCGCCGATGCGATGGCCGAGCCGCTGCGAATACCCAGAGGAATCGGAGCGCTGATCGCCACGTGGGCGCGGCGCTTCCATTCGAGCTTTTCGCCGGCGGTCATACACGAACCCCACGACCACGAACGCGCTTCATCGCGTCACGAGCATCAGATTCCGCACGAGCCTGACGGACCTCAAATCCAAGCATCAGCCACGCGGTTGAAGGCGTATGCCCAAAACCCTTCAGTCCTTGAGCACCAATGCAGACCCAAAGCCCGCGCTCACGATAGAAGTGAGGCTTCTGATGCCAGTCGGTCATTGCAGCCCCTTCGAGCCGTAGAGGCCAACTTGCTTCCAGTTGCGATTGGTCAGCGCAAAGCGGGTGATGGACTGCATCAGCTCGTTCACCGAGCAATCCAACTCACCAGCAATCTCGGCCAGCTTCGCCTTGATCTCGGGCTTGTCGCTGTAGTCGATGCGCGGCTTAACGGCTCGATGTGCACGCACGCGTGCAGCATCGTTGGCGTGGATGGCTGGGCGACCGGAGCGCACCTCCCGCACAGACTCGCCCAGAGCCGCCAAGCTGCCAGACGAGCCGCTATCAGCGGGAGGTGCGCAATCGAAAAGGTCGGGATGGTGCATGGCGGCTCCTAGTGGCAGAATTACTAAACCTGCTAATGCTTAGCAATGTTGCTAAGGTATCAGGAGGTTAGCAAAGGTGCTATCTATGAGCCAATTGAATTCTCTTATTGAGCAGGCTGCCTCGATTGCTGGAAGCGAATACAAGCTCGCTCAGGTTCTAGGCATGCAGCAGCCCACCATCAGCGCATGGAAAAACGGAAAACGCGCGTGCAGCCCCACTGACCGCGCAGCCCTTGCGGACATTGCGGGCAAAGACCCAGCCGAGGAAGCGTTAGAGGGCGTAATCGCAGGGATCGACCTGGACACACCGAAAGGACAACGAGCGAAAGCGGCGCTTACGAAGGCGCTTGCCCGGATTCGAAAACTGTAATGACCGACATTGAGTACATGGACCGCGCCGAAGCCGCGCTCGCCGCCATCGAGGAGAGCTGCGACCGCATCAACGACGCGACCGATGCCGACATCGACAACCAGAGGGTTGGCGGGATGATCACGATTTCATTCCAGAACGGCAGCCAGTTGATCGTGAATCTGCAGAAGCCCCTGCAGGAAATCTGGTTGGCCGCGCGTTCGGGCGGCTATCACTATCGGCACGACGGCAAGGCCTGGGTCGACACCAAGACCGGCGAAGAACTCTTCGCCAATCTCTCGCGCGAAGCGACCTTGCAGGCCGGGCAGCCGCTGGAATTTGCGGCTGCCTGATCCGCCGCCGCGTCAGTTCCTGAAGAGATCGAGGATGCGGCTGCGTTCCTCGGGCGGGGCCGGCGGGCTGACCGGCGCGCCGGTCAGGGCTTCGACTGGTGCCACGGGCGCGGCTTCCACGCCGAGCGATGCCACGCCGCGGCCCGGTGCGTAGTCGTCGTAGTACCACTCGCCGCCCACGTTCACGATGCCGGAGGGCGGTGCCGTCGCGATGTCGGTCACCGGCACGCCCTTGATGGCGGTTTCCATGTAGTTGATCCAGATCGGCAGGCTCAGGCCGCCGCCAGTCTCGCGGTCGCCCAGGTTGCGGGGCGTGTCGTAGCCGATCCACGAGATGGCGGTCATGGTCGGCTGGAAGCCGGCGAACCAGGCGTCGAGTGAGTCGTTGGTGGTGCCGGTCTTGCCGTAGAGGTCGGGCCGCTTGAGCATGGCCTGCGCCTTGGCGGCGGTGCCGGCGCGCGCCACCGACTGCAGCAGCGTGTCCATGATGAATGCGTTGCGCTGTGGAATGGCGCGCAGCGACTCGTTGAGCAGCGGCGGCTGCTTGTCGACCAGCACCTTGTCCTTGTGGTCGGTGATGCGGGTCACGAGGTAGGGGTTGACGCGGTAGCCGCCGTTGGCGAACACCGAGTAGCCCACCGCCATCTGCATCGGCGTGACCGAGCCCGCGCCCAGCGCCATCGGCAGGTAGGCGGGGTGCTTGTCCTTGTCGAAGCCGAAGTTGGTGATCCACTCCTGGGCGTAGCGCGTGCCGATGGACTGCAGGATGCGGATCGACACGAGGTTCTTCGACTTCATGAGCGCGGTGCGCATCGACATCGGGCCGTCGTAGCCGCCGCCGTAGTTCTTGGGCTCCCAGGGCTGGCCGCCGGTGGTGCCCGCGTCGAAGAACAGCGGGCCGTCGTTGATGACGGTGGCGGGGGTGAAGCCCTTTTCGAGCGCCGCCGAATAGATGAACGGCTTGAAGCTCGAACCCGGCTGGCGCCAGGCCTGGGTCACGTGGTTGAACTTGTTCTTGCCGAAATCGAAGCCGCCGACCAGCGCCTTGATGGCGCCGTCGCGCGGATCCATGGCGACGAAGGCGCCTTCCACTTCGGGCAGCTGGGTGATTTCCCAGGTGTTCTTCGGCGTCTTCACCACGCGGATGACCGCGCCGCGACGGATCTTGATGTTGGGCGGCGCCTTGTCGGACAGGCCGGACTGCGCGGGCTTGAGCCCTTCGCCGGTGATCTGCACAGCGTCGCCGTTGGCGCGCACCGCGTCGATCTGCTTGGGCGTGGCCTTGAGCACCACGGCGGCCATCACGTCGCCGTTGTCGGGGTGGTCGCTGAGCGCGTCGTCCACCGCTTCGTCGAGGTCCTTGGCGTCTGCGGGCAGGTCGACGAACTTCTCGGGTCCGCGATAGATCTGGCGGCGCTCGTAATCCATGATGCCCTTGCGCAGCGCCTTGTAGGCGGCAGCCTGGTCGGCCGCCACCAGCGAGGTGTAGACCTTGAGGCCGCGCGTGTAGGTGCTGTCGCCGTATTGCGCGTACATCAGCTGGCGCACCGTCTCGGCCACGTATTCGGCATGCAGGCGGTTCGGGTCGGCGGCGTCGCGCAGGTGCAGCTCTTCCTTCTTGGCCTCGGCCGCCTGCTCGGCGGTGATGAAGCCGGCTTCCTGCATGCGGTCGATCACGTAGAACTGCCGGCCGCGCGCGCGCTGCGGGTTGTTCACCGGGTTGTTCGCGCCTGGCGCCTTCGGCAGGCCGGCCAGCATGGCGGCCTGGGCGATCGTGAGTTCCTGCAGGGGCTTGCCGAAATACGCTTCGGACGCGGCGGCAAAGCCGTAGGCGCGGTTGCCGAGGTAGATCTGGTTCAGGTAGATCTCGAAGATCTGGTCCTTGGTCAGCAGGTGCTCCAGCTTGAAGGTCAGGAGCACTTCGTAGACCTTGCGGGTCAGCGTCTTTTCGGAGCTCAGGTAGACGTTGCGCGCGACCTGCATGGTGATGGTCGAGGCACCCTGGCTCTTCACCCGGTTCAGGTTGGCCAGGCCGGCGCGCACCATGCCCTTGTAGTCCACGCCGCCGTGGTCATAGAAGCGCGAGTCTTCGGCGGCCAGCACGGCGTCTTTCACGACCTTGGGAATGGCGGAGATGGGCGTCAGGTTGCGGCGCTCTTCCCCGAATTCCCCGATCAGCGTGCCTTCCGCCGAGAACACCCGCAGCGGCAGCTTGGGCCGATAGTCCGACAGCTCGCTGATGTCCGGCAGGTTGGGATACGCGACCGCCAGGGCCACCGCCACCACGCACAGGACCGACAGCACGCCGGCCGCGGCAATGCCGAATCCCCAGAAGAACAGGCGCAGCAGCCATCTCAGCCAGGCTGGGCGTTTGGGGGGAGGGGTCTTGGCTGGCCCTGTGGGGCTTGAAGTTTTTTCTTGCATGGAGGGCCGGGGAGTCACCCGACATTATAAAAAGCCGCTCCCTTCGAACCATCCGATCTTTGTTACCCTCGCGACGCGCTAATTCAAAAGTTACAGAATGCGGCTTTGCCGTCAGCTTTTGACAACGCTCCGGAACTTTGCCCCCTGGCGTCGCTTGGTTGCCGCTACACCTGCTGCTAGCATGCAACCGAACGCAAGTTTTTCCATTGGTTACAAATACAGGGGAAAAGGGACCTCACTTGGCTTCTCTTGGATCATTGTTTCGTCGTCAGAACGCTCCCCTGCTGGGGTTGGACGTCAGTTCGTCCAGCGTCAAGCTGGTCGAGCTCGGCCGTGAGGCCAGCGGCAAGCTGGTCCTGGAACGCTGTGCCATCGAGCCTTTGGAGCGTGGCTGGATCACCGACGGCAACGTCGAGAAATTCGACGAAGTGGCCGAAGCCGTGCGCCGCGTCGTCCGCAAGAGCGGCACGCGCACGCGCAACGTCGCGCTCGCCTTGCCCCCTTCCGCGGTGATCACCAAGAAGATCATTCTTCCGGGCGGCATGAGCGAGCAGGAGCTCGAGATTCAGGTCGAGTCGGAAGCCAATCAGTACATCCCGTTCTCCCTGGATGAGGTGAGCCTCGACTTCTGCGTGACCGGCCCGAGCGCGACTTCGGCCGGCGACGTGGAAGTGCTGATTGCCGCCTCCCGCAAGGAGAAGGTCCAGGATCGCGAAGGCCTGGCCGAAGCGGCGGGGCTGAAGGCGATGATCCTGGACGTCGAGTCCTATGCATCGCGCCTGGCGACCGCCCGGCTGATCGAGCAATTGCCCGGCAAGGGCGTCGACGCCGTCGTCGCGCTTTTCGAAGTGGGCGCTTTCACCACCAGCATGCAGGTGTTGCGCAACCAGGAAGTGCTGTACGACCGCGACCAGGCATTCGGCGGCGCGCAGCTAAGCCAGCTGATTGCGCGGCAGTACGGTTTTTCAGCCGAAGAGGCCGAGGCCAAGAAGCGCAGCGGCGACCTGCCCGACGACTACGGCTCCGGAGTGCTCAAGCCCTTCGTGGAAAGCATCGCGCAGGAAATCGCGCGTGCGCTGCAGTTCTTCTTCACCAGCACGCCGCACAACCGCGTGGACTATGTGTTGCTGGCGGGCGGCTCCTCGTCGCTGCCCGGGCTGACCAACGCGGTGACGCGCCAGACCTCGTTCGCCTGTTCCCTGGTGAATCCCTTCGACGGCATGGACTTCGGCCCGAACATCCGGGAGAAGAAGGTGCGGCGCGAAGCACCTTCTTACCTCACCTCGTGCGGGCTGGCCATGCGGAGATTTCTGCAGTGATCCTGATCAATCTGCTCCCGCACCGCGAAGCCGCTCGAAAGCGGCGGCGCGAGGCTTTCTATGGAACCCTGGGCGCCGCGGCTCTCCTGGGTGTACTGATCTCCGTGCTGGGATACCTCTGGTACGAAGCCCAGATTTCCGCCCAGCAATCGAAGAACAGCTTTCTCCAGGCGGAGATCAAGAAGCTCGAAGTCGAGATCAAGGAAATCTCGACATTGCAGGAAGAAATCGCGGCCCTGCGCGCGCGCCAGCAGGCGGTCGAAGACCTTCAGGGCGACCGGAATCTTCCGGTGCACCTTTTCAACGAACTGGTGCGGCAGCTGCCCGACGGCGTCTACCTGACCAGCATGAAGCAGGACAACCAGACCGTCACGCTGCAAGGCATGGCGCAGTCGAACGAGCGGGTGTCCGAACTGCTGCGCAACCTGGGCAACAACAGCCCCTGGCTCGTGAAGCCGGAACTGGTCGAAATCACTTCGGCGAACGTCAACCTGAGCCAGCGTGACCAGCGACGCGTCGCCAACTTCACGATGCGCATCGGCCTGAAGCGGCCCACCGACGCCCAGAAGGAAGCCGCCGACAAGGCGTTGACGCCCGCCGCGGCGCAATCCAAGGGGTAACCGATCATGGCAAGCAAACGATCCTTACCCAAAGTGGATGTCGGCGCTGCATTGCAGCGTTTCAGCGAGCAGTTCCGCGGGCTCAATCCGAACGACCCCTCCGTGTGGCCGGCCATACCGCGCTATGCGCTGTGCCTGGCGGTGACCGCACTGGTGCTGGTGGCCCTGTGGTTCGTCTGGCTGACCAATTCGAACGACGAACTCGAAGCCGAGCGCAACAAGGAAGTCACGCTCAAGGCCGACTATCAGAAGAAGGTCGCGCAGGCCGCCAACCTCGACCTGCTGAAGAAGCAGCGCGAGCAGGTGCAGCAGTACGTGACCCTGCTCGAGAAGCAGCTGCCCAGCAAGGCGGAAATGGATGCGCTGCTCTCGGACATCAACCAGGCCGGGCTTGGCCGCAGCCTGCAGTTCGAGCTTTTCCGGCCCGGGCAGGTAGTGGTCAAGGACTACTACGCCGAGTTGCCGATCGCGGTTCGCGTCACCGGCAAATACCACGACATGGGCGCATTCGCGGCCGACGTCGCCGGGCTCTCTCGCATCGTGACGCTGAGCGGGATAACGATCAACCCGTTGAAGGACAAGGACACGCTGACGATGGACGCCACGGCGCGCACCTTCCGCTATCTCGATGAAGAAGAGCGCGCTGCCCAGAAACGCGCCGCGGCGCCCAAGGCGAAGAAATGAGAGCCGCCGTCAGAGTCATCGCAGTCATGCTGATCGCCGCGGGCCTCAGCGCCTGCAATTCAGACCAGGGAGATTTGCAACGCTGGATGGCCGAGCAGCGCGCCCAGGTGAAGCCTTCGGTTCCCCGCATCACCGAGCCCAAGAAGTTCACGCCGCAGGCCTACACCGAAGCTTCGGCGTTCGAGCCGTTCAACATGCTCAAGCTGACGCAGGCGCTGCGCCGCGAGTCGGCACAGCCTAGCACGTCGGAACTGATCGCGCCCGAACTCGCGCGCCGCAAGGAAGCCCTCGAAGCCTTCCCGCTCGACTCGATGGCGATGGTCGGCAGCATGAACCGCAACGGCCAGCCGGTGGCGCTGGTGCGTGTCGACAAGCTGCTCTACAAGGTGCGCGTCGGCGAATACCTGGGGCTCAACTACGGGCGCATCACCCGTATCAACGAAACCGAAGTGGCCTTGCGCGAAATCGTGCAGGACGCCGCCGGTGAATGGATCGAACGCGTAGCCACGCTGCAGTTGCAAGAGAGTGCGAAATGAACCAGAAAAAATCAACGATGGCACAGTGGCTGCGCGCTGCGGGGCTGGGTCTGCTGACCTTGGGCTGCTGGGCCGTGGCGCATGCGCAGAACGCGATCGAATCCGTCACCAGCTCGACGCAATCCGGCGCGGAAGTGATCCGCATCGACCTCGCGCAGCCGCTGGCCGCAGTGCCGGCCGGGTTTTCCGTGCAGACGCCCGCGCGCATCGCGCTCGACTTTCCGGGCGTGACCAATGCCATCGGCCGCTCGGCGATCGAAGTGAACCAGGGCAACCTGCGCTCGGTGAACGTGGTCCAGGCCGGTGACCGCAGCCGCGTGGTGCTGAACCTCAAGCAGGCCACGGCCTACAAGGCCGAGATCCAGGGGAAGTCGCTGCTGGTGGTGCTCGAGCCCGTGGCCAGCACCGCGCTTGCCGTGTCCGCCGCCACCACCTTTGCCGAGAACCGCAACCGCGACACCCTGCCGCTGCGCGATGTCGACTTCCGCCTCGGCTCCGACAACACCGGCCGCGTGATCGTCGATCTGCCGAACAACCAGGTCGGCGTCGACGTCAAGCAGCAGGGCAAGAACCTCGTCGTCGAGTTCACCAAGTCGACCTTGCCCGAAGGCCTGCGCCGCCGCCTCGACGTGGCGGACTTCGGTACCCCGGTGCAGCTGATCACCTCGCAGCAGGCCGGCGACCGCGTGCGCATGACCATCGAGGCCAAGGGCGACTGGGAGCACAGCGCCTACCAGAGCGAAAACCAGTTCGTGGTCGAGATGCGGGCCCGCAAGGTCGATCCGACCAAGCTGACCCAGGGCGTCGGCTACAACGGCGAGAAGCTCTCGCTGAACTTCCAGAACATCGAGATCCGTTCGCTCCTGCAGGTGATCGCCGACTTCACGAACTTCAACATCGTGACCTCCGACTCGGTGACCGGCGCCCTGACGCTGCGCCTGAAGGACGTGCCCTGGGACCAGGCGCTCGACATCATCATGCAGGCGAAGAACCTGGGCATGCGCAAGAACGGCAGCGTGCTGTGGATCGCGCCCAAGGATGAGATCAACGCCAAGGAAAAGCTCGAATTCGAGGCCAAGGCCACGATCGAGAACCTGGAGCCGCTGCGGACCCAGTCGTTCCAGCTCAACTACACCAAGGCCATTGCCATCGCGCAGGGCCTGACCGGCACCGGCGCTTCCAGCGGCGGCGGAAGCGGTGGCGGCGGGACTACCACCCGCATCCTGAGCCCGCGCGGCAGCGTGATCGCGGAATCGCGCACGAACCAGCTGTTCGTGTCGGACATACCGTCGCGCCTTGCACGGATTGCCGACCTGATCCAGAAGCTGGACATCCCGGTGCGACAGGTATTGATCGAAGCCCGCATCGTGGAAGCGTCCGACACTTTCGGCAAATCGTTGGGCGTCAAGCTGGGCGGCGGCGTGGTCAATCGAAACAACTCGTTCGGCACGTTCCCTTCCGTGACAGGGGGCACGTCCACCACCGGCCAGACGGCCACTTTCGGCTCGCCGACCAGCAGCAACTTCATCAACCTGCCTGCAGGCGATGCGGGCGGCACGGGCAACTCGGCCGGTTCCTTCGCGTTCTCGCTCTTCAATTCGAGCTTCTCGCGCATGCTGAACCTCGAAATCTCCGCGCTCGAAGCCGATGGCAAGGGCAAGCTGGTTTCCAGCCCCCGCGTCATCACGGCCGACCAGACCAAGGCGCTGATCGAGCAGGGCGAGGAAATTCCCTACCAGCAGGCCACCTCGAGCGGCGCGACCTCCATTTCGTTCCGCAAGGCCGTGCTGAAGCTGGAAGTGACGCCGCAGATCACGCCCGAGGGCAACATCATCCTGACCCTGGACGTGAGCAAGGATGCGCGCGGCGTCAACACTTCCGCCGGCCCGGCCATCAACACCAAGCACGTGCAGACCGAAGTGCTGGTCGAGAACGGCGGCACGGTCGTCATCGGTGGTATCTTCGAACTCACCGAAACCAATGACGAATCGCGCGTGCCGGTGCTGGGTGAAGTGCCCTACCTGGGTGCACTGTTCCGCAAGCGCGAACGCGTTGCCAACAAGACTGAAATGCTCGTCTTTATCACCCCGAAGATGATTACCGACCGCAACGCCGCGCGCTGACGCGCGGGCGTAGCAGCCACCGCGTGGCGGTCGCACTCGTCGGCTTGCCCGGCGCCGGAAAATCCGCAGTGGGCCGGCGCCTGGGGATGCGGCTGAACCTTCCATTCGTCGATACCGACCACGTGATCGAGCACCGCATCGGCTGCTCGATCCGTGATTACTTCGACCGCGAAGGGGAGGCCGCCTTCCGGGACCTCGAACAAAGCGTGATCGCCGACCTGGCGGCCAACGCCCAGGGCGTGCTGGCCACCGGCGGCGGCGCGGTGCTGCGGGAAACCAACCGCACCCAGCTGCGCGATCACTTCCACGTGATCTATCTGCGCTCCTCGCCCGAAGACCTGTTCCGGCGCCTGCGCCACGACGTCAAGCGCCCCTTGCTGCAGGTGGCCGACCCGCTGGGCCGGCTGCGCGAACTGCACGACGCGCGCGATCCGTTCTACAGGGCCACGGCGCACGACGTGGTCGACACCGGCCGTCCGTCCATCGCCATGCTGGTGAACATCATCGTCATGCAGCTGGAGCTGGCCGGGATCGTCGAGCCGGGTGCCCACCCGGAAGAGCCCTCCGACTGAGCCGGCCCCGGCCGCAGCGCCTAAACTCGCTGCCATGTCCCTGTCCGTACTTTCCGCTCCGCCAGAACGCGTCGACATCCAGCTCGGCGACCGCAGCTACCCGATCCTCATCGGCGCCGGCCTGCTGGACGACCCCGCGAGCTTTGCCGCCACGCCGGCCGCGGCCAGCGCACTGATCGTCAGCAACACCACGGTGGCGCCGCTTTACGCCAAGGCGCTGCAGGCCTCGCTGGCCGGCCGCTTCCGCACCGTGCACCTGCTCGAGCTGCCCGACGGCGAAGCGCACAAGAACCTGCAGACGCTGAACCTGATCTTCGACGAACTGCTGGGCCGCGGCAGCGACCGCAAGACCGTGCTGTTCGCCCTGGGCGGCGGCGTGGTGGGCGACATGACGGGCTTCGCCGCCGCAAGCTACATGCGCGGCGTGCCGTTCGTGCAGGTGCCGACCACCTTGCTGGCGCAGGTCGACTCCTCGGTCGGCGGCAAGACGGCCATCAACCATCCGCTCGGCAAGAACATGATCGGCGCGTTCTACCAGCCGCAGCTCGTGGTCTGCGACCTGGGCACGCTCCAGACGCTGCCGCCGCGCGAGCTCAGCGCGGGGCTGGCGGAGGTCATCAAATACGGCCCGATCCACGACATGGCCTTCTTCGACTGGATCGAGGCCAACATCGAGGCGCTGACCGCGCGCGATCCGGCCGCGCTGGCCCATGCCGTCAAGCGCAGCTGCGAGATCAAGGCGCTGGTCGTCGGCCAGGACGAGCGCGAGACCGGCCTGCGCGCCATCCTCAATTTCGGCCATACCTTCGGGCATGCCATCGAATCGGGCCTGGGCTACGGCGAGTGGCTGCACGGCGAGGCGGTCGGCTGCGGCATGGTCATGGCGGCCCATCTGTCGCAGCGCCTGGGCGGCGTCGATGCCGCATTCGTCGAGCGCCTCACGCGGCTGATCGAACGCGCCGGCCTGCCGATCGTCGGCCCGGCACTCGGCGCGGAGCGCTACCTGGAGCTGATGCGCGTCGACAAGAAGTCGGAAGCGGGCGAAATCCGCTTCGTGGTGATCGACAAGCCCGGCTCGGCCGTGGTTCGCAGCGCGCCCGATGCGCTCGTGCGCGAAGTGCTCGCGCAGTGCTGCGAGGGATGAGCCTCGCGGCCTATGCCTGCCAGCCCGCGCAGTCGCGCGGCAGGCGCCATGCGGAGCCGCCCGCGCCCACGCGCGACGCCTTCCAGCGCGACCGCGACCGCATCGTGCATTCCACGGCTTTCCGCCGGCTGGTCTACAAGACGCAGGTCTTCCTGAACCATGAAGGCGACCTGTTCCGCACGCGGCTCACGCATTCGCTGGAGGTCGCGCAGCTGGGGCGGTCGATTGCGCGGGCGCTGCGCCTCAACGAAGACCTGGTTGAGGCGATCGCGCTGGCCCACGACCTGGGCCACACGCCCTTCGGCCATGCGGGCCAGGATGCGCTCAACGATTGCATGGCCGAGCACGGCGGCTTCGAGCACAACCTGCAGAGCCTGCGCGTGGTCGATGCGCTGGAGCATCGCTATCCGCAGTACGACGGCCTGAACCTGAGTTTCGAGACGCGCGAAGGCATCCTGAAGCACTGCTCGCGCGCCAATGCCGAACGGCTGGAGGCGGCCGAGCCCCATGGCGTGGCCCGCCGCTTCCTGGACCGTACGCAGCCCGGCCTGGAGGCGCAGCTGTGCAACCTGGCCGACGCCATCGCCTACAACGCGCACGACATCGACGACGGCGTGCGTTCCGGGCTCATCGGCGTCGAGCAACTGGGCGAAGTGGAGCTGTTCGAGCGCTTCCGCCGCGAAGCGCTTGCCGAATACCCCCGGCTGCAGGGCCGCCGCGTGCTCTACGAGACCATCCGGCGCATGCTCAGCGCGCAGGTCTACGACGTGATCGACACGACGCGCGCTGCGATCGAAGCCGTTGCACCGGCCGATGCCGACGCCGTGCGGCATGCCCCGCCTCTCGTCGCCTTCAGCGAGACGATGCAGGCGCAATCCGAAGCGCTCAAGCGCTTTCTGTTTCGCAACCTGTACCGCCATCCGCAAGTCACCCAGACCACCGACCAGGCGCAGCAGGTGGTGCGGGAGCTGTTCGACGCCTACATCGAGCGCGGTGGCGAAATGCCCGCCTCGTACGCCGACCGCCGCGACCGGCCCCGCGCGGTGGCCGACTACATCGCCGGCATGACCGACCGCTTCGCCGTGCGCGAGCATGAAAGGCTCACCGGACGGCGGGGGATCGCGTGAGCAACGCCGCGCGTCCCCGCGTTCCGGTTGCCGCCTTCGCCGTGCTGCTGGGTGGCGTGAGCGGCGCCTTGCACCTCGGCAAGCTGCCGCCCGCGGTGCCCGCGCTGCAGTCTTCGCTGGGCATCGGGCTGGTCGAGGCTGGCTTCCTGCTGTCGCTGGTGCAGGTCGCCAGCATGACGCTGGGGCTGGTTGCCGGGCTCGCGGCCGACAGCATCGGCCTGCGGCGCAGCATGCTGACGGGGCTCGTGGTCCTGACGGTCGCCAGCCTGCTGGGCGGCTGGGTCGGCAGCGGCGCGGTGGAAGGCTCCCATGCGGTGCGGTGGCTGCTTGTGCTGCGGGCCGTCGAAGGCGTGGGTTTTCTGCTGACCGTCATGCCGGGCCCGGGGTTGATCCGCGCCTTGACGCCCCCGGGCGCCGACAAGGCCGCGCTGGGGCTCTGGGGCGCCTACATGCCGCTCGGCGTTGCGCTGGCGCTGTTGGTCGGGCCGGCCCTGATCGGCTGGGGCGGATGGCCTGAGTGGTGGTGGGCGCTGTCGGTGGTTTCGGCCCTGGCCGCGCTCTGGCTCTGGCTGGCGGTGCCGGCCGACCGGCTGCGCCCGGCCGCTGCGGGCGGCGCTTCGACGGCATGGTCGTCCCGGCTGCGTGCCACGGTGGGCGCGCGCGCGCCCTGGCTGGTCGCGCTGACCTTCGCCGTCTACTCCGCCCAATGGATGGCGGTGATCGGCTTTCTTCCGGCCATCTATGCCGGCGCCGGCGTGCCGGCCGGCTGGAATGCCTTGCTGACCGCGTTGGCAGCCGCCATGAACATCGTCGGCAACATTGCCGGCGGCCGCTGGCTGCAGCGCGGGGTGGCGCCCGAGCGGCTGCTTCAATGGGGATTCCTCGCGATGGCGCTGGGCGGCGTCGCGGCTTTCGCGCAGGCCGGGCAGGGCGCCGATGCGCTGGGCCTGCCGCCTGCGCTGCGCTACGTCGCGGTCTGCGCCTTCTCGCTGGGCGGGGGCATGGTGCCGGCGACGCTGTTTCTGCTCGGCGTGCGGTTCGCGCCCGGGCCGGCCACGGTGTCCACCACCGTCGGCCTGATGCAGCAGGCCTCCTCGCTGGGCCAGTTCCTGGCGCCGCCAGCGGTCGCCTGGGTGGCGCATCGCGTGGGCGGCTGGCACTGGACCTGGGCGGCCACGCTGGCCTGCTCGCTGGTCGGCATGACGATCGCGCGGCGCCTGGGGCGGATTCGCCCTGCGGCGGGGATGGCATGAGCGGCCCGGCGACAATCGGGGCCGCGCAGGCCTGCGCCGACATGAGGCGCTGGCTCGAACGCGCGGTGATCGGCCTGAACCTGTGCCCCTTTGCGAAGGCGGTGCACGTGAAGGGGCAGATCCACTACGCCGTGTACGAACCGGCCGAAGAAGCCGACCTGATGGACGCGCTGCTGGTCGAAGCCAGAGACCTCGCAGCGCTCGACGCCGCCGTGCGCGACACCACCCTTTTGATTGCACCGAACACCTTGGCCGATTTTCTGGATTTCAACGATTTCACGGCGCGTGCCGAGCGCCGGCTCGCCCGCGCAGGTTTCGACGGCGTGTTCCAGCTGGCGAGCTTCCATCCGCAATTCCAGTTCGCCGGCACGGAGCCGGACGACATCGGCAACGCCACCAACCGCGCGCCGTATCCCACGCTGCACCTGCTGCGCGAGGAGAGCGTGGACCGCGCGGTCGATGCGTTTCCCGAGGCGGAAGCGATCTTCGAGCGCAACATCGACACGCTCGAAGCTCTCGGCCGGACGGGCTGGGCGGCGCTCGACGTCGGCCCCGGGAGTGCCAAGCCATGAACACCAGATTCGCCCCCAAGGCTGCAAAGACCAACAAGCTCGCCAAGGCCGACGCCGAGCTGGCCGAAGTGCTGAAGCCTGGCCAGTCGGTGGAGCTGCTCAAGGAGCTGCACATCCTCACCCGCGAGGGCCGGCTCAACCAGGATTCGCGGCGCAAGCTCAAGCAGGTCTACCACCTGTTCCAGTTCATCGAGCAGCTGCTGCGCGAGCTGCCGGAAGAAGGCGCCGGGGCCACGCTGGCCGACCATGGCGCGGGCAAGTCGTACCTGGGCTTCATCATCTATGACCTGTTCTTCCGCGCGCGGCAGGGCGGGCATGTGTACGGCATCGAGACGCGCAGCGAGCTGGTCGAGCGCTCGCGCGCCCTGGCGCAGCGGCTGGGTTTCGGCCGCATGTCGTTCCTGAATCTCACCGTGGCCGAATCTGCGCAGGCGAGCGAGCTGCCGGCGCAGATCGACGTCGTCACCGCGCTGCATGCCTGCGATACGGCCACCGACGACGCCATTGCCTTCGGCCTCGCCAAGAAAGCACGCTGCATGGTGCTGGTGCCCTGCTGCCAGGCCGAGGTGGCCGCCTGCCTGCGCGAGACCAAGGCGCTGGCGCTCTCGCGCACCCCGCTGGCCGAGCTGTGGCGCCATCCGCTGCACACGCGCGAGATCGGCAGCCAGCTCACCAACGTGCTGCGCTGCCTGTATCTGGAGGCCAACGGCTACAGCGTCACCGTCACCGAACTGGTCGGCTGGGAGCACAGCATGAAGAACGAGCTGATCCTGGCGCGCTACACGGGCCAGCGCAAGGCGAGCGCGGCGGCGCGCCTGGGCGAGCTGCTGTCGCAGTTCGGGCTCGACGCGCTGGGCGACACGCGCTTCAAGCTGGGCTGAGCCCCGCGGTGTTGTCTCAGGCGGGGCGTGAGGCCAGCAGGGCGGGCAGCTCGTCCCGCGTGGGCCAGGCCACGGTCTTCCACGGGCTGCGCTCGTTTTCGAGCAGTTTCTCCGTCACTGAAGCCAGGAGCTTGCGCCCGACGAAATTGCTGCCCGGCGCGTCGCGTTCGCCCGCGAGGAAGTTGCGTGCGTAGTCGTCCCAACCGCTGAAACGTTCGACGGCCAGTTCCACGACGGGCACCAGCAACGCCAGTGCCGTATGGGCTTCCACATGGCCGACTGCCGCCGCGCCCGTGGCGAGATGGCTGGCGCGGCCGATCCACAGCGCCAAGTCACCGTCGTTGGGTTGGGAGGGGAGGTCGCCGGCGATGGTTGCCACCGTGGCTTCGGCGCTTTCGCCGTCCGTGACGGAGAAGTCGCGGTCCAGCAGCTTCTTCCAGGGCTCGATCTCCTTGTCTGGAATGCCGATGCACAGCAGATGCACCGCGCTGCGACAGGCTTCCTCGGCTTCCCGCAGGTCGGACGCGAAGGTCTCCCGGTACACGGCCGCCAGCGCCACGGCGAAGTTCTCGAAGCGGGACGAGGCGGCGAGGCGCGCGTCCAGCGCCGCACCGGTTTCCTGCAGCTTCGCCTCGCGCTCGGCGGCTTCCTGTGCCAGTTCGGCCCTTCCCTCCGCCATGCCTTCCTTCACCGAATCGATCAATTCCTTGAAAAGCTTGAACATTCGCGGCTCCCACCAATTGTTTGTAAACGGGCCGCTTAGCATACAAGTCCCGAGCGTCAACACCATCCATGGCCCGTCTTCCCCGTCTCACCCTGGCAGGCATGCCGCACCACGTGATCCAGCGCGGCAACAACCGCCAGCCGATCTTCGTGGACCGGGCGGACCATGAGAAGCTGCTCGCGCTGATGGCCGAGAACGCCGTGCGCTTCCGCGTCGCGGTGCATGCGTACGTGCTGATGGACAACCACTTCCACCTGCTGGCGACGCCCGACAGCACCACCGGCCTGCCGCAGTTCATGCAGTCGGTGGGGCGCAGCTACGTGCGCTACTTCAATGACCGCCACGGCCGCAGCGGCACCCTGTGGGAAGGGCGCTACAGGTCGACGCTGATCCAGACCGAGCGCTACCTGCTGACCTGCATGGCCTACATCGACCTCAACCCGGTGCGGGCCGGCATGGTGGCCGACGCGCGCGACTTTCCCTGGTCCAGCCACGGCCACTACGCGGGGCTGCGGCACGACAAGCTGCTGACACCGCACCCGTTGTACTGGGAGCTCGGCAATACGCCGTTCGCGCGCGAGGCCGCCTATGTCGAGTTGGTGCGTGCCGGCGTACGCATGGCCGACCAGGATGCGCTCACCGAGGCCACCCTGCGCGGCTGGGCGGCGGGCGACGATGATTTTCTGGGCACTTTGCAGAAGTCGACGGAGCGGCGGGTGGTGAAGGCCAAGGCGGGCCGGCCGCCTTCAGGCACAGCTGCCTGAAGCCGGATCGGCGCCAAGCCATTGACCTGCCTCAGGCTTTTGCTACCTTTTTTAATATGTCCCCAATTAAATTCTGACAAGAAAACTCAAGATTTAATTCGAATCTGACCCCCATTAAAGTGTTTGGCATTCTTTGTGCATCGCAATATGCTCCCTTTCCCTGCGAAAACTGAAGGAGCGCGCCCATGACGACGGCTGCCGAGATTCAACATCTCCAAGAACACGGTCTGTATTCCGGTGCCGACGAGCACGATGCCTGCGGCGTCGGCTTCGTCGCACACATCAAGGGCGAGAAAAGCCATGCCATCGTGCTGCAGGGCTTGAAGATCCTCGAAAACCTCGACCATCGCGGCGCCGTGGGTGCCGACAAGCTGATGGGCGACGGCGCGGGCATCCTGATCCAGCTGCCCGACCACCTGTACCGCGAAGAAATGGCGAAGCAGGGTGTCACGCTGCCCCCGCCGGGCGAGTACGGCGTCGGCATGATCTTCCTGCCGAAGGAGCACGCCTCCCGCGAAGCCTGCGAACAGGAAATGGAACGCGCCATCAAGGCCGAAGGCCAGGTGCTGCTCGGCTGGCGCGACGTGCCGGTCAACCGCGACATGCCCATGTCGCCCACCGTGCGCGAAAAAGAACCGCTGCTGCGCCAGGTGTTCATCGGCCGCGGCAACGACGTGATCGTGCAGGACGCGCTGGAACGCAAGCTCTACGTGATCCGCAAGACCGCCAGCGCCAACATCCAGCGCCTGAAGCTCAAGCACAGCAAGGAATACTACGTTCCCAGCATGTCGAGCCGCACCGTGGTCTACAAGGGCCTGCTGCTGGCCGACCAGGTCGGCACCTACTACCTCGACCTGCAGGACAAGCGCTGCGTCTCGGCCCTGGGCCTGGTGCACCAGCGCTTCTCGACCAACACCTTCCCCGAGTGGCCGCTGGCCCACCCGTACCGCTACGTCGCCCACAACGGCGAAATCAACACGGTCAAGGGCAACTACAACTGGATGAAGGCCCGCGAAGGCGTCATGTCCTCGCCCGTGCTGGGCGCCGACCTGCAGAAGCTCTACCCGATCAGCTTCGCCGGCCAGTCCGACACCGCCACCTTCGACAACTGCCTCGAGCTGCTGACGATGGCCGGCTACCCCATCAGCCAGGCCGTGATGATGATGATTCCCGAGCCCTGGGAACAGCACGCCACCATGGATCCGCGCCGCCGCGCGTTCTACGAGTACCACGCCGCCATGCTCGAGCCCTGGGACGGCCCGGCCTCCATCGTGTTCACCGACGGCCGCCAGATCGGCGCCACGCTCGACCGCAACGGCCTGCGTCCCTCGCGCTACTGCGTGACCGACGACGACCTGGTCATCATGGCCTCCGAATCGGGCGTGCTGCCCGTGCCCGAGCAGAAGATCGTGCGCAAGTGGCGCCTGCAGCCCGGCAAGATGTTCCTCATCGACCTGGAGCAGGGCCGCATGATCGACGACGAGGAGGTCAAGGCCAACCTCGCCAACAGCAAGCCCTACAAGCAGTGGATCGAGAACCTGCGCATCAAGCTCGACAGCGTCAAGGCCGAGCCGGTCTCCGCGCCGCTCTCGCAAGTCGCGCTGCTCGACCGCCAGCAGGCCTTCGGCTACACCCAGGAAGACATCAAGTTCCTGATGAGCCCGATGGCGCAGGCCGGCGAAGAGGGCATCGGCTCCATGGGCAACGACAGCCCGCTGGCCGTGCTCTCCAGCAAGAACAAGCCGCTGTACAACTACTTCAAGCAGCTGTTCGCGCAGGTGACGAATCCGCCGATCGACCCGATCCGCGAAGCCATCGTGATGTCGCTGGTGTCCTTCATCGGCCCCAAGCCCAACCTGCTGGACATCAACCAGGTCAACCCGCCGATGCGGCTCGAAGTGAGCCAGCCGATCCTCGACTTCGCCGACATGGCGAAGCTGCGCGACATCGGCAAGTACACGCAGGGCAAGTTCAAGAGCTACGTGCTCGACATCACCTACCCCCTCGCGTGGGGCGACGAAGGCGTCGAAGCCAAGCTGGCCTCGCTGTGCGCCGAAGCAGTGGACGCCATCAAGGGCGGCCACAACATCCTGATCATCAGCGACCGCGGCGTGAGCCCGACGCAGGTGGCCATTCCCGCCGTGCTGGCGCTGTCGGCCGTGCACCAGTACCTGGTCCGCGAAGGCCTGCGCACCACGGCCGGCCTGGTGGTCGAGACCGGCTCGGCGCGCGAAGTGCATCACTTCGGCGTGCTGGCCGGCTACGGCGCGGAAGCCGTGCACCCCTACCTCGCCATGGAAACGCTGGTGGCCATGCATGCCGACCTGCCGGGCGAGCTGAGCGCCGACAAGGCGGTCTACAACTACGTCAAGGCCATCGGCAAGGGCCTGTCGAAGATCATGTCGAAGATGGGTGTCAGCACCTACATGAGCTACTGCGGCGCCCAGCTGTTCGAAGCCATCGGCCTGAACAGCGAGACGGTGAGCAAGTACTTCACCGGCACCGCCAGCCGCGTGGAAGGCATCGGCGTCTTCGAGATCGCCGAGGAAGCCATCCGCATGCACAAGGCCGCCTTCGGCGACGACCCGGTGCTCGCCAACATGCTCGACGCCGGCGGCGAATACGCCTGGCGCACGCGCGGCGAGGAGCACATGTGGACGCCCGATGCCATCGCCAAGCTGCAGCACAGCACGCGCGCCAACAACTGGAACACGTACAAGGAATACGCCCAGCTCATCAACGACCAGAACCGCCGCCACCTCACGCTGCGCGGCCTGTTCGAGTTCAAGATCGACCCCGCCAAGGCTATTCCGGTCGACGAGGTCGAGGCTGCGTCCGAAATCGTGAAGCGCTTCGCCACCGGCGCGATGTCGCTCGGCTCGATCAGCACCGAGGCGCACTCGGTGCTGGCCGTGGCCATGAACCGCATCGGCGGCAAGAGCAACACCGGCGAAGGCGGTGAAGACCCCGCGCGCTACCGCAACGAACTCAAGGGCATCCCGATCAAGCAGGGCGACACGCTCAAGAGCGTGATCGGCGCGGCCAACGTCGAGGTCGACATGCCGCTGCGCGACGGCGACTCGCTGCGCTCGCGCATCAAGCAGGTCGCGTCGGGCCGCTTCGGCGTCACGGCCGAGTACCTGCATTCGGCCGACCAGATCCAGATCAAGATGGCACAGGGTGCCAAGCCGGGCGAGGGCGGCCAGCTGCCGGGGGGCAAGGTCACCGAGTACATCGGCAAGCAGCGTTATGCGGTGCCGGGCGTGGGCCTGATCTCGCCGCCGCCGCACCACGACATCTACTCGATCGAAGACCTGGCGCAGCTGATTCACGACCTGAAGAACACCGCGCCGCACGCCAGCATCAGCGTGAAGCTGGTGAGCGAGATCGGCGTGGGCACCATTGCCGCGGGCGTCGCCAAGTGCAAGAGCGACCACGTCGTGATCGCCGGCCATGACGGCGGCACGGGCGCATCGCCCTGGTCGTCCATCAAGCACGCGGGCAGCCCGTGGGAAATCGGCCTGGCCGAGACGCAGCAGACGCTGGTGCTCAACCGCCTGCGCAGCCGCATCCGCGTGCAGGCCGACGGCCAGATGAAGACCGGCCGCGACGTCGCCATCGGCGCGCTGCTGGGCGCCGACGAGTTCGGCTTTGCCACGGCGCCGCTGGTGGTCGAGGGCTGCATCATGATGCGCAAGTGCCACCTGAACACCTGCCCGGTGGGCGTGGCCACGCAAGACCCGGTGCTGCGCAAGAAGTTCTCCGGCAAGCCCGAGCATGTCGTCAACTACTTCTTCTTCGTTGCCGAAGAAGTGCGCCAGATCATGGCTCAGCTGGGCATCCGCAAGTTCGACGACCTGATCGGCCGTGCCGACCTGCTCGACATGCGCAAGGGCATCGAGCACTGGAAGGCCTCGGGCCTCGACTTCAGCCGCCTGTTCGCGCTGCCGAGCGTGCCGGCCGACGTGCCGCGCTTCCATGTCGAGAACCAGGACCACGGCCTGGACAAGGCGCTCGACGTGAAGCTCATCGAGAAGTCGCGCCCCGCCATCGAGAAGGGCGAGAAGGTGCAGTTCATCGAGGTGGCGCGCAACGTCAACCGCTCGGTGGGCGCCATGCTCTCGGGCGCGCTGACCAAGGTGCATCCGCAAGGCCTGCCCGACGACTCGATCCGCATCCAGCTCGAAGGCACGGGCGGCCAGTCGTTCGGCGCCTTCCTGGCGCGCGGCATCACGCTGTACCTGATCGGCGACGCCAACGACTACACCGGCAAGGGCCTCTCGGGCGGCCGCGTGGTGGTTCGACCCAGCCTCGACTTCCGCGGCGAAGCGGTGCGCAACACCATCGTCGGCAACACCGCGCTGTACGGCGCGACCACCGGCGAGGCCTACCTGTGCGGCGTGGCCGGCGAGCGCTTCGCGGTGCGCCTGTCGGGCGCCACGGCGGTCATCGAAGGCACCGGCGACCACGGCTGCGAATACATGACCGGCGGCACGGTCGCCGTGCTCGGCAAGACGGGCCGCAACTTCGCGGCCGGCATGAGCGGCGGCGTCGCCTTCGTGTACGACGAGGACGGCCAGTTCGCCTCGCGCTGCAACCTCTCGATGGTGTCGCTCGACAAGGTGCTGACCTCGGCCGAGCAGACCGCGAGCGTGCACCGCAAGATCTGGCACGGCGGCGAGACCGACGAAGCCCAGCTCAAGAAGCTGCTCGAAGAGCACCATCGCTGGACCGGCAGCAAGCGCGCGCGCGAGCTGCTCGACAACTGGGCCGTGTCGCGCACCAAGTTCGTGAAGGTGTTCCCGAACGAATACAAGCGCGCGCTGGCCGAGTTGCACGACCGCAAGGTCGAGCTCACCAGCACCGGCAACAACGCGCACATCGGCCTCGAGCCGCATGCGCTGACGGCCCCCGCACCGCAAACGGCCCCGGCTTCGGTCTGAGCGCCCACGAGTAGAGAGAACAAAGGAAAGCACGATGGGAAAGATCACCGGCTTCATGGAGCATGAGCGCATCGAAGAGGGCTACAAGCCCGTTGACGAGCGCGTCAAGCACTACAAGGAATTCGTCGTCGGTCTGAGCGCCGAGCAGGCCAAGGTGCAGGGTGCGCGCTGCATGGACTGCGGCACGCCGTTCTGCAACAGCGGCTGCCCGGTCAACAACATCATTCCGGACTTCAACGACCTGGTGTACCGCAACGACTGGCAGAACGCCTTCGCGGTGCTCGACTCGACCAACAACTTCCCCGAGTTCACCGGCCGCATCTGCCCCGCGCCCTGCGAGGCGGCCTGCGTGCTCAACGTGAACGACGACGCGGTCGGCATCAAGTCGCTGGAGCACGCGATCATCGACCGCGCCTGGGACGAAGGCTGGGTGGCGCCGCGCGTCGCCAAGCACAAGACCGGCAAGAAGGTGGCCGTGGTGGGCGCGGGCCCGGCCGGCATGGCGGCTGCGCAGCAACTGGCGCGTGCCGGCCACGACGTGACGCTGTTCGAGAAGAACGACCGCATCGGCGGCCTGCTGCGCTACGGCATTCCCGACTTCAAGATGGAGAAGTCGCATATCGACCGCCGCGTGGAGCAGATGAAGGCCGAAGGCGTGGTGTTCCGCACCGGCGTGATGGTCGGCGCCGCGAAGGATCCGCTGGGCAAGGGCTCCAAGGTCACGAACCTGGCCAAGGAAACCGTCACGCCCGAGCAGCTGCAGAAAGAGTTCGACGCCGTGCTGCTCACCGGCGGCGCCGAGCAGTCGCGCGACCTGCCGGTGCCCGGCCGCGACCTCGACGGCATCCATTTCGCGATGGAGTTCCTGCCGCAGCAGAACCGCGTCAACGCGGGCGACAAGGTCAAGGGCCAGTTGCGCGCCGACGGCAAGCACGTCATCGTCATCGGCGGCGGCGACACCGGCTCCGACTGCGTTGGCACCAGCAACCGCCACGGCGCCGTGAGCGTCACGCAGTTCGAGCTGATGCCCCAGCCGCCCGAAGAAGAAAACCGCCCGCTGACCTGGCCCTACTGGCCGATCAAGCTGCGCACCAGCTCCAGCCATGAAGAGGGCTGCGAGCGCGAGTTCGCCATCTCCACCAAGGAATTCATCGGCGAGAAGGGCAAGGTCACCGGCCTGAAGACCGTTCGCGTCGAATGGAAGGACGGCAAGATGCAGGAAGTCGCCGGCAGCGAGCAGGTGCTCAAGGCCGACCTCGTGCTGCTGGCCATGGGTTTCATCAGCCCCGTGGCCACCGTGCTCGACGCCTTCGGCGTGGAGAAGGATGCACGCGGCAACGCCAAGGCGACGGTCGACTTCATCGGCGGCTATGCCACCAGCGTACCGAAGGTTTTTGCCGCCGGCGACATCCGCCGCGGGCAGTCGCTGGTGGTTTGGGCGATTCGCGAAGGCCGTCAAGCCGCGCGGTCGGTGGATGAGTTTCTGATGGGATTCAGCGACTTGCCGCGCTGAATTTTGTTTCAGTTTCGTGGTCGCCGTCGCGGCCCCGTTATCATCCGCTGCAAAACCGCATGCCGGGATGCTTGAAAGGGCGCCCGGCTTTTTTATTGAGATGGACCCTGCTACACAGCCACATCCTTTCGTAGAGTTTCGCGACGTCACGTTCGGCTACGGTGCGCGCGCCATCCTCGACGGCGTGTCCTTCAGTGTGCCGCGCGGCAAGGTGACGGCGCTCATGGGCGCTTCGGGTGGCGGCAAGACCACTGTCCTGCGGTTGATCGGCGGGCAGCAGCGCGCACAGCGCGGCGCGGTTCTTTTCGATGGTCAGGACGTCGTCAGGTTCGACGCGAAGGCGCTCTATGCGGCGCGTCGGCGCATGGGCATGCTCTTCCAGTTCGGCGCGCTGTTCACCGACATGAGCGTGTTCGACAACGTGGCTTTCCCGCTGCGTGAGCACACACAACTCTCCGAAGCGCTGGTACGCGACATCGTGCTCATGAAGCTCGACGCGGTCGGCCTGCGCGGCGCGCGTGACCTGATGCCCAGCGAGGTCTCGGGCGGCATGGCGCGCCGCGTGGCGCTGGCACGCGCGATCGCGCTGGACCCCGACCTAGTGATGTACGACGAGCCCTTCGCCGGGCTGGACCCGATCTCGCTCGGCACCGCCGCGCGGCTGATCCGGCAGCTCAACGACACGCTCGGGCTCACCAGCATCATCGTGTCGCACGACCTGGAGGAGACCTTCCGCATCGCCGATCACGTGATCATCCTGGCCAACGGCGGCATCGCGGCGCAGGGCGCGCCCGACGACGTGCGCAACAGCGACGATCCGCTGGTGCACCAGTTCGTGAATGCGCTGCCCGACGGGCCGGTTCGTTTCCACTACCCCGGCGTCAGCATCGAAGCCGATTTCGGCAATGTCGAAGGGGGCCGCTCATGAGTTGGTGGAAGCCTGCCGATGTCGGCTTTGCGGTGCGCAGCCATCTGGCCAACCTGGGCCACGGCGCGAAGCTCTTCGTGCGCCTGGTCGGCCCCGGCGCGCGGATCATGCGGCGCTTCGGCCTGGTGCGCGACCAGATCCATTTCCTGGGCAACTACTCGCTCGCCATCATCGGCGTGTCGGGGCTCTTCGTGGGATTCGTGCTGGGGCTGCAGATGTATTACGCGCTGCAGCGGTACGGATCGTCCGAGGCGCTGGGCCTGCTGGTCACGCTGAGCCTGGTGCGCGAATTGGGCCCCGTGGTGGCGGCGCTGCTGTTCACCGGGCGCGCCGGTACTTCCCTCACCGCGGAAATCGGCCTCATGAAGGCCGACGAGCAGCTGAGCGCCATGGAAATGATGGCGGTCGATCCGGTGCAGCGCATCCTTGCGCCGCGTTTCTGGGCCGGCGTCATCACCATGCCCTTGCTGGCGGCGGTGTTCAGCGCGGTCGGCATCATGGGCGGCTACGTGGTGGGCGTGCTGATGCTGGGTGTCGATCCGGGCGCGTTCTGGGGCCAGATGCAGGGCGGCGTCGATGTGTGGCGCGACGTCGGCAACGGCGTCATCAAGAGCATCGTGTTCGGCTTCACCGTCACTTTCATCGCGCTGCTGCAGGGCTACGAGGCCCAGCCCACGCCCGAGGGCGTTTCGCGGGCGACCACCAAAACTGTGGTCACGGCGTCGTTGGCGGTACTGGGGCTCGATTTCCTGCTCACCGCCATGATGTTCAGTATCTAAAAGGGGCCGGGCCCCAATCGTTCTAGAGAGTGCAAACCATGCAACGTTCCAACAACGACATCTGGGTCGGCCTGTTCGTCCTGATCGGCGCGGCTGCGCTGCTGTTCCTCGCTCTGCAGTCGGCCAACCTGCTGAGCCTGAACTTCCAGAAGACCTACTCGGTGACGGCGCGCTTCGACAACATCGGCGGGCTCAAGCCCCAGACAGCGGTCAAGAGCGCCGGCGTGGTGGTCGGCCGCGTGGAGTCGATCTCCTTCAACGACAAGACCTTTCAGGCCAACGTAACACTGGCTTTGCAAAACCGTTACAGTTTTCCCAAGGACAGCTCTCTGAAGATCCTGACCAGTGGCCTGCTCGGCGAGCAGTACATCGGGATCGAGGCGGGCGCCGACGACAAGAACCTGCAGGCAGGCGACACCATCACCGCGACCCAGTCGGCCGTGGTGCTGGAGAACCTGATCAGTCAGTTCCTGTACAGCAAGGCGGCGGAAGGTAATACCTCGTCGGCCGGAACAGCCAACAAAAAATGAAAACACGATCAAATCTGTCAAACCCCGTGCACCGCATGGGTAGCGGCCTGCGCTGGGCAAGTGCCGCAGCGGTCTTCGCGCTCGTGGCCGGATGCGCCACCGGCCCCAATGCCAACCCGGCCGACCCGCTCGAGCCGTTCAACCGCGGTGTCACCCGCTTCAACGACACCGTCGACGACGCGGTGCTCGTCCCGGTAGCCACGGCCTACCAGAAGGTGCTGCCCTCCATGGTGCGTACCGGGGTGAACAACTTCTTCGGCAACATCGGCGACGTCTGGAGCCTGGCCAACAACGTGGCCCAGCTCAAGCTGCAGGACAGCGCGGAAACCTTCATGCGCCTGAACGTCAATACGTTCTTCGGCCTTGGCGGCCTGCTGGATGTTGCGACCGAAGCGGGCATTCCCCGCCACGAGAAAGACTTCGGCCAGACGCTCGGCTACTGGGGCGTGGCCCCCGGCCCGTACCTCGTGCTGCCGCTGCTGGGTCCGTCCACCGTGCGCGACGCTGCAGCCAAGCCGCTGGATTTCTGGGGCGACCCGGTGAACCACATTCACGACGTTGCCTGGCGCAATTCGCTGACGGTGCTGGACGTGGTCGACACCCGTTCCCAGTACCTGCGGGCCGGCCGCCTGCTCGGCGACGCGGCGCTCGACAAGTATTCGTTCACGCGTGACGCTTTCCTGCAGCGCCGCCAAAGCCAGATCTACGACGGCAACCCGCCTGACGACGGCGCCGGAAAGTAAGCGTGCGGCGCGCTCGGGAGGCTGAGCTGCTTGCATCCGGTTGCAAGGCTTCACCTCCCGGACAGGAACCCGGTAGGCGCCGTGCCGCTCGAACCCGTTCTTGTCTGTGCACACCGCTGCTTTTACGTGCTTCGCAGATTTTCAAACTTGATTGAGGGACTCTCCATGAACAACAAGACCTTGCAACGACGCGATCTCGGCCGCCTGGTGCTGGCCGGCGCCCTGCTGTTCGGTGCCGCTGTCGCCTTCGTGCAGCCCGCGCGCGCAGCCGACGAAGCGCCCGATGCGCTCGTCAAGCGCCTCTCGACCGACGTGCTCGAGACCATCAAGTCCGATACCAGCATCAAGTCGGGTGACGTGAACAAGATCATGGTGCTGGTCGACAGCAAGATCATGCCCAACGTCAACTTCCAGCGCATGACGGCCTCGGCCGTCGGCCCGGCCTGGCGCACCGCCACGCCGGAGCAGCAAAAGCGCCTGCAGGACGAGTTCAAGACCCTGCTGGTGCGCACCTATGCCGGCGCGCTCGACCAGGTGACCGACCAGACCGTCACCGTTCGCCCGTTCCGCGGCTCGCCAAGCGACACCGACGTGCTGGTGCGTACCGAGGTCACGGGCCGTGGCGACCCGGTCCAGCTGGACTACCGCCTTGAAAAGACCCCCGGCCAGGGCGCCGGCTGGAAGGTCTACAACCTGAACGTGCTGGGCGTGTGGCTGGTCGATACCTACCGCACCCAGTTCGCGCAGGAAATCAACAAGAGCGGCATCGACGGCCTGATCGCCGCGCTGGCCGCGCGAAACAAGGGCAACGCCAAGGGCTGAGGGCCGAGCGATGCTGGTCCTGCCCACCCGGCTCACCCATGACGAGGCCCCCGCCTGCATGCGCATGCTGCAGCAGGGGCTGAAGGGCCAGACCGATTCGTCGTCCACCGTGGTGGACGCGAGCGCGCTGGCCCAGTTCGATTCGTCGGCGCTGGCCGTGCTGCTGGAGTGCCGCCGCGAATCGAGCGCGCTGGGCCGGGGGTTCTCGGTCAAGGGCCTCTCCCCGCGGCTGCGCGAACTGGCCACCCTGTACGGCGTTGCGGGCCTTTTGCCCGCCGCGCCCTGAAAAAGTAACAGCCCCGTAAAATCGCGGGCTCCCATGCCCGCGATCTCATTCCAATCGGTCTCCAAGACCTACCCCCCCTCCAAACAGCAGAAAGCCCAAGGCAAGCAAGGGCTGAAGGCTGTCGACGAGGTCAGCTTCCAGATCGAACCGGGCGAATTCTTCGGCCTGCTCGGTCCCAACGGCGCCGGCAAGACGTCCCTGATCAGCATGCTCGCGGGGCTCTCGCGCCCCACGTCGGGTGCCATCAGCGTCCACGGCTTCGACGTGCAGCGCGACTTCGCGCAGGCCCGCCGCCAGCTGGGCATCGTGCCGCAGGAGCTGGTGTTCGACCCCTTCTTCAACGTGCGCGAGTCGCTGCGCATCCAGTCGGGCTACTTCGGCATCAAGAACAACGAGACCTGGATCGACGAGCTGCTGCAGAGCCTGGGCCTCGCCGACAAGGCCACGGCCAACATGCGCCAGCTCTCCGGCGGCATGAAGCGCCGGGTGCTGGTGGCGCAGGCGCTGGTGCACAAGCCGCCGGTGATCGTGCTCGACGAGCCCACCGCCGGCGTCGACGTCGAACTGCGCCAGACGCTCTGGCAGTTCGTCGCCAGGCTCAACAAGCAAGGCAGCACCGTGCTGCTCACCACCCATTACCTGGAAGAAGCCGAGGCGCTGTGCAGCCGCATCGCCATGCTCAAGCTGGGCCGCGTGATCGCGCTGGCCCGCACCAGCGAACTGCTGAAATCGGCTGCGAGCAACGTGCTGCGGTTCAAGACCGACGCCATGCTGCCCTGGGAGATCGCGAAGAACGCGCGCATCACCGGGCGCATCGTGCAGCTGCCGGCGCAGAACGCCCATGAAGTCGAACAACTGCTGGCCGCGATCCGCGAAGCCGGCGTCGCGGTGGAAGACGTGGAAATGCGCAAGGCCGACCTGGAAGACGTGTTCATCGACCTGATGGCGGGCGAGCAGACCCCGCTGGAGGTCGCAAGATGATGGCGGTAACGGGTTGGCGCGCGCTGCTCTACAAGGAAACGCTGCGCTTCTGGAAGGTCGGCTTCCAGACGGTCGGCGCGCCGGTGCTCACCGCGCTGCTGTACCTCATGGTGTTCGGCCATGTGCTCGAGGGCCGCGTGACGGTCTACGGCACGGTCGGCTACACGGCCTTCCTGGTGCCCGGCCTCGTGATGATGAGCGTGCTGCAGAACGCCTTCGCCAACAGCTCTTCGTCGATCATCCAGAGCAAGATCATGGGCAACCTGGTGTTCGTGCTGCTCACGCCGCTGTCGCACTGGGGCTGGTTCTTCGCCTACGTGGGCTCGTCGATCATCCGCGGGCTGGCCGTGGGGCTGGGCGTGTTCCTGGTGACCATGCTCTTCGCCGTGCCCGACTTCGTGGCGCCGCTGTGGATCATCGTGTTCGCGCTGCTGGGCGCGGCCATGCTGGGCACGCTGGGCCTCATCGCCGGCCTCTGGGCTGAGAAGTTCGACCAGATGGCGGTGTTCCAGAATTTCCTGATCATGCCCATGACCTTCCTGTCGGGCGTGTTCTATTCGATCGGCTCGCTGCCGCCCTTCTGGCAGAAGGTGAGCCACCTGAACCCGTTCTTCTACATGATCGACGGCTTCCGCTACGGCTTCTTCGGCGTCAGCGACGCCTCGCCCTGGCTGAGCCTGGGAATCGTCGGCACCGCCTGGCTGGTGGTGAGCGCCATTGCCGTCCACCTGCTGCGCATCGGCTACAAGATCCGTAGCTGAGCGCCTCTTCCCCAAAATCCCATGACCGCCGAACAACTCCAGGCCCTGATCCAGTCCCATCTCCCATGCGAGCACATCACGCTCGAGGGCGACGGCCGACACTGGTACGCCACCATCGTCTCGGCCGAATTCGAGGGCAAGCGCTCGATCCAGCGCCATCAGCGGGTCTACGCCACCCTCGGTGCGAAAATGCACACCGACGAGGTGCACGCGCTTTCGATGAAGACCTACACGCCGGCCGAATGGGCGGCAGTGGAAAAATAACTTTCCGGCCCTGGCGGCCCCTGATTTCGCTGGAATTTCGATGGACAAACTTCTGATTCGCGGCGGGCGAGAGCTCCGCGGCGAAGTACTCATTTCCGGCGCCAAGAACGCCGCGCTGCCCGAGCTGTGCGCGGCGCTGCTGACCGACCAGCCCGTGGTGCTGCACAACGTGCCGCGCCTGCAGGACGTGTCGACCATGCTCAAGCTGGTGCGCAACATGGGCGTCACGGCCGAGCGAGACGACAACGGCACCGTGCGCCTGGACGCCGCCGACCTGACCAACCCCGAGGCGCCCTACGAGCTCGTGAAGACCATGCGCGCCTCCGTGCTGGCCCTGGGCCCGCTGCTGGCGCGCTTCGGCCATGCCAGGGTGTCGCTGCCGGGCGGCTGCGCCATCGGGTCGCGGCCGGTCGACCAGCACATCAAGGGCCTGCAGGCCATGGGCGCCGAGATCGTGGTCGAGCACGGCTACATGGTCGCCCGCCTGCCGGAGGGCCGCACCCGCCTTAGGGGCGCGCGCATCCTGACCGACATGGTCACCGTCACCGGCACCGAGAATTTCCTCATGGCGGCCGCGCTGGCCGAGGGCGAGACGCTGCTCGAGAACGCTGCCCAGGAGCCGGAGATCGTCGACCTGGCCGAAATGCTGATCCGCATGGGCGCGAAGATCGAAGGCCACGGCACCAGCCACATCCGCATCCAGGGCGTCGAGAAGCTGCACGGCTGCGAGCATGCCGTGGTGGCCGACCGCATCGAGGCCGGCACATTCCTGTGCGCCGTGGCGGCCACCGGCGGCGAGGCTTTCCTGCGCCATGCGCGCGGCGACCACCTCGACGCCGTGATTGACAAGCTGCGCGACGCCGGCTGCACCGTGGCCTGCGAAAAAGACGGCGTGCGCATCGGCTCCAGGGGCCCTGCCTACGAACACCTGAAGGCGCAGAGCTTCAGCACCACCGAATACCCGGGCTTCCCCACCGACATGCAGGCCCAGTTCATGGCCCTGAACGTGATCGCGCGCGGCGCCTCGATGGTCACCGAGACCATCTTCGAGAACCGCTTCATGCACGTGAACGAGATGGTGCGCCTGGGCGCCCACATCCACGTCGAAGGCAAGGTCGCGATGGTCACCGGCGTGCCGCAGCTGTCGGGCGCCACCGTGATGGCCACCGACCTGCGCGCTTCCGCCAGCCTCGTCATTGCCGGCCTCGTGGCCGAGGGCGAGACGCTGGTCGACCGCATCTATCACCTGGACCGGGGCTACGACCGCATGGAATCCAAGCTGCGCGGCCTCGGCGCCGACATCGAACGCGTGACGGGAGCCGCCGCATGATCACATTGGCGCTTTCCAAGGGCCGCATCTTCGAAGAGACGATGCCCCTGCTGGCCGCGGCCGGCATCGAGGTCACCGAAGACCCCGAGAAGTCGCGCAAGCTGATTCTCGAAACCACCCGGCCCGACGTGCGCGTGGTGCTGGTGCGCGCCTCCGACGTGCCCACCTACGTGCAGTACGGCGGCGCCGACCTCGGCGTGACCGGGCTCGACGTGCTGCTGGAGAACGGCAACCAGGGCATGTACCAGCCGCTCGACCTGCGCATCGCCGCCTGCCGCCTGAGCGTGGCCGTGCGCGCCGACTACGACTACGCCTCCGCCGTGAAGCAGGGCTCCCGCCTGCGCGTGGCCACCAAGTACGTGGGCCTGGCGCGCGACTTCTTCGCCAGCAAGGGCGTGCACGTCGACCTGATCAAGCTCTACGGCAGCATGGAGCTGGCGCCGCTGACCGGGCTGGCCGACGCCATCGTCGACCTGGTCTCCACCGGCAACACGCTCAAGGCCAACCACCTCGTCGAGGTGGAACGCATCATGGACATCAGCGCGCGCCTGGTGGTGAACCAGGCGGCGCTCAAGCTCAAGCGCGAGCCGATCCGTCACATCATCGACGCGTTCGCGTCGGCCATTCCGTCCTCCTGAAACCCACGAAACCCACGCCCATGACTCTGAAAGCAGCCCCCGCCCGACTGTCCACGACTTCAGCCAGCTTCGATGCTGAATTCAAGGCGCGGCTGCATTGGTCCGCGGACGACGACGCGGCCATCGAGAAGGTCGTGGCCGACATCCTGGCCGACGTGCAGAAGCGGGGCGACGAGGCGGTGCTGGAGTACACCCGTCGCTTCGACGGGCTCGGCGCGGCTGCCGTGTCTGAGCTCGAACTGACGCAAGCCGATTTCAAGGAAGCCTTCGACTCGCTGCCTGAAGACCAGCGCGCCGCGCTGCAGGCCGCGGCCGACCGTGTGCGCAGCTATCACGAGGCGCAGAAGAAGGCCAGCGGCGAAAGCTGGAGCTACCGCGACGCGGACGGCACGCTGCTGGGCCAGAAGGTCACGCCGCTGGACCGCGTCGGCATCTACGTGCCCGGCGGCAAGGCGGCCTATCCGTCCAGCCTGCTGATGAACGCGATCCCGGCGCATGTGGCCGGCGTCGGCGAAATCATCATGGTCGTGCCGACGCCTGTGAAGGGCAGCGTTGCGACCGGCGGCTCTGGCGGCGAATCGTCGACGAAGGGCGAGCGCAACGTGCTGGTGCTCGCCGCCGCCTACGTGGCAGGCGTGACGCGCGCTTTCACCATCGGCGGCGCCCAGGCCGTGGCCGCGCTGGCCTACGGCACCGCCACCGTTCCCGCCGTCGACAAGATCACCGGCCCCGGCAACGCCTACGTGGCGGCCGCCAAGCGCCGCGTGTTCGGCACCGTGGGCATCGACATGATCGCCGGCCCGAGCGAGATCCTGGTGCTGGCCGACGGCAGCACGCCGCCCGACTGGGTGGCCATGGACCTGTTCAGCCAGGCCGAGCACGACGAGCTGGCCCAGAGCATCCTGCTGTGCCCCGACGCGGCCTACATCGACCGCGTGCAGGCCGAGATCGACCGCCTGCTGCCGGCCATGCCGCGCGCTGAAATCATCGCCGCCTCGCTCAACGGCCGCGGCGCGCTGATCCACACGAAGAGCATGGAAGAGGCCTGCGAGATCAGCAACCGCATCGCCCCCGAACACCTCGAAGTGAGCAGCAGCGAGCCCAACCGGTGGGAGCCGCAGCTGCGCCACGCCGGCGCGATCTTCCTCGGTGCCTTCACCAGCGAAAGCCTGGGCGACTACTGCGCCGGTCCCAACCACGTGCTGCCCACCAGCGGCACGGCGCGCTTCTCCAGCCCGCTGGGCGTGTACGACTTCCAGAAGCGCTCCAGCCTGATCGAGGTCAGCGAAGCCGGCGCCCAGGTGCTCGGCCCCGTCGCCGTCACGCTGGCCGAGGGCGAGGGCCTGCAGGCGCACGCAGAGGCCGCGCGCATGCGCCTGCGTAAGATCTGAGGCTCCATGACCCCCCAGGGAGGAGCCAGCAAGATGATTGATCGTCTCCATCGTTCGCGTCTTTTCAAGTTCGCTACCGGCCTCGTCGCCGGCGCGGCATTGCTCGCCGCCTGCAGCCAGATGCCGCAGGCGGTCACCACCAACAGCGCCGCTCCCGCCGCGGCGCCCGCGGCTCGGCTCGGCACGCAGTGGGGCGAGGGCCTGGAATCGAAGACCCGCACGGTCGTCGCCAAGCGCCTGTCCGCGCAGCCGGACGACACGGCCTCGCTGGGCTACAACGAAGCAGGTGCCGTGCGCCGCGCGGTGGGCAGCAACCCCGAGCGCCGCCTGAACCTGCTGCTGGCCGACGGCGACGTCGAATGGTCGGTGCTCGACGAGACCGGCAGCCCGCTGCCGCTGCAGCGCGCGCGCCGGGGCAGCGGCGGCGACGACATGTTCCGCCTGGCGGGTGTCGAGGGATCGCGCTACACGCTGCGCTTTCGCAACCTCAGCGAGCGCAGCTACGAGGTGATCGCCACGGTCGACGGCTTGGACGTGCTCAACGGCAGGCCCGGCAGCCTGCGCAACGGCGGCTACGTGCTGGGCCCGATGCAGGCGCTGACCATCGAGGGCTTCCGCAAGAGCGAGAGCGAGGTCGCCGCCTTCCGCTTCGCCACGCCGGGGCGCGCCTATGCCGCCAACACGGAAGCCGGCGACGTGCGCAACATCGGCGTGATCGGCGCCGCGCTGTTCGAGCTGGAACAGCGCGACGTGCCGCGCCGCCAGCGCCGCGACGCATTGCCGCAGCAGCAGCAACCCAGCGCCTTCCCGGCCGACGGCAGCTACGCGCCGCCGCCGCGCTATCGCCAGTGACGCCATGAAACGTGCCGCCTTCCTGCTGATCGCGCTGGCCACGGCCGCCTGCGCCCAGGCCATGAGCATCCGCGAACTGCGCACGCTCGAGGCCACCGAGAAAGACGGCAAGGCCTACGCCGGCTACTACCTCGTGGGTGTGCTGGAGGGCCTGCGCGAAGGCGTCGAATCGTCGCAGCGCAATGGGCTCAAGCCCGTGTTCTGCGTCGAGGGGCGCCGCCTCGAGCCTTCCATGGCCCGCTCGCTCTACCAGACCGAGCTCACCCGCAACGCCGACAGTTACGAAGCCGACATGCCAGTGCAACTGGTCATGGCCGGCGCCCTGAAGAACAGCTACCGCTGCACCAAATGACCGCTCCCGAATCCGCCCGCCCGCCGCTCGACCGCATCCGCAGCGACGTGCGGTCCATGCATGCCTACGCGGTTCAGGACGCGCGCGGCCTCGTCAAGCTCGACGCAATGGAAAACCCCTTCGGCCTGCCGCCTGCGCTGCAGGCCGAACTGGGCGCGCGCCTCGGCGCGCTGGCGCTCAACCGCTATCCCGGCGACCGCGGCGCCGATCTGAGGCGCGCGCTGGCGGCCCACGCGCAGATGCCCGAAGGCTTCGCGCTGATGCTGGGCAACGGCTCGGACGAGCTGATCTCGCTGCTGGCCATTGCCTGCGACCTGCCCGGCGCGACGGTGCTGGCGCCGCTGCCCGGCTTCGTCATGTATGCCATGAGCGCGCAGCTGCAGGGCCTGAAGTTCGCCGGCGTGCCGCTCACGGCCGACTTCGAGCTCGACGAGGCCGCCATGCTGGCCGCCATCGCGCGAGAAAAGCCCGCCATCGTCTACCTGGCCTACCCGAACAACCCGACCGCCAATCTCTGGAACGACGCCGTCCTGGAGAGAATCGTCGAGGCCCAGGGCGTGCAGGGCGGCCTGGTGGTGATCGACGAGGCCTACCAGCCCTTCGCCGCCCGCAGCTACATCGACCGCCTGGCGAAGCACGGCCACGTGCTGCTGATGCGCACCCTCAGCAAGTTCGGCCTGGCCGGCATCCGGCTGGGCTACCTCATGGGGCCGGCGGCGCTGGTCGCAGAGATCGACAAGGTGCGCCCGCCCTACAACATCAGCGTGCTCAACTGCGAGTGCGCGCTGTTCGCGCTGGAGCACGCCGAGGTGTTCGAGGCCCAGGCCCGCCAGATCCGCGAGGAGCGCGAGCGCCTCATGACGGGGCTCGGCCGCCTGCCGGGCGTCAAGACCTGGCCCAGCGACGCCAACATGATCCTGCTGCGCGTGCCCGATGCAGCCAAGACCTTCGAAGGCATGAAGGCTCGCGGGGTTCTGGTGAAGAACGTTTCTAAAATGCACGAACTGCTCGCAAACTGCCTGCGCCTCACCGTCGGAACGGCCGACGAGAACGCGCGGATGCTCGCGGCGCTCGAAGCCTCACTATGACCACCCCCACCAGCCAGGACAGCGGCGACCGCATCGCGTCCGTCACCCGCAACACCGCCGAAACGAAGATCACCGTCAGCGTCAACCTCGACGGCACCGGCCGCGCCAAGCTCTCCACCGGCATCGGCTTCTTCGACCACATGCTCGACCAGATCGCCCGCCACGGGCTGATCGACCTCGACATCGACTGCCAGGGCGACCTGCACATCGACGGCCACCACACGGTGGAAGACGTCGGCATCACGCTGGGCCAGGCCGTGGCCAAGGCCATCGGCGACAAGAAGGGCATCCGCCGCTACGGCCACGCCTACGTGCCGCTCGACGAAGCCCTGAGCCGCGTCGTCATCGACTTCTCGGGCCGCCCCGGCCTGGTGATGCACGTGCCCTTCACCAGCGGAATGATCGGCACCTTCGACAGCCAGCTCACCTACGAGTTCTTCCAGGGCTTCGTGAACCACGCCTTCGTCACGCTGCACATCGACAACCTCAAGGGCGTCAATGCGCACCACCAGTGCGAGACCGTGTTCAAGGCCTTCGCGCGTGCCATGCGCGGCGCGCTGGAGCTCGACCCGCGTTCCGCCGGCGTCATTCCCTCGACCAAGGGCTCGCTCTGAACGCGTTCGGCCATCAGCTATGAAATCTGTAGCAAATACCGTCGCCGTCGTCGACTACGGCATGGGCAACCTGCACTCCGTGTCGCAGGCCGTTCGCCATGCGGCCGACCAGGTGGGCGTGGAGGTGTTCGTCACCTCCGACCCCGACGTGGTGCGCAAGGCCACCCGCGTGGTGCTGCCGGGGCAGGGCGCCATGCCCGACTGCATGCGCGAGCTGCGCGACTCCGGCCTGCAGGAATCGGTGCTCGAGGCGGCGGCCAGCAAGCCGCTGTTCGGCGTGTGCGTGGGCATGCAGATGATGCTGTCGCGCAGCGACGAGGGCCCGACCGACGGCCTGGGCCTCATACCGGGCGAGGTCGTCAAGTTCGACCTGGCCGGGCGGCTGCAGGCCGACGGCAGCCGCTTCAAGGTGCCGCAGATGGGCTGGAACCAGGTTCGCCAGGCCCGCCCGCATGCGGTGTGGGCGGGTATTCCCGACCTGAGCTACTTCTACTTCGTGCACAGCTTCTACGCCCGTCCGGCCGACGCCGTGCACAGCGTCGGCGAGGCCGACTACGGCGCGAGCTTTACCGCAGCCATTGCACGCGATAACATTTTTGCAACCCAGTTCCACCCGGAGAAGAGTGCGGACCACGGGCTTCAGCTCTACCGAAACTTCCTCCACTGGAACCCATGACATGTTGCTCGCCCCCAGGCTGTGCGGCACTTCGTGTCCGCTTCGCCAACCCCCTACCGGGGGCGACACCAACGGCCCGGCCAAGCCGGTCCGTGGTGTCCTTGAAAAATTCCGCTCTCTTTTCTTGAACCCTCGCTCCTGCTGACCGGCACCATGCTCCTCATTCCCGCCATTGATCTCAAAGACGGCCACTGCGTTCGCCTCAAACAGGGCGACATGGACCAGTCCACCATCTTCAGCGAAGACCCCGCTGCCATGGCCCGCAAATGGGTCGAGGCCGGCGCGCGGCGGCTGCACCTGGTCGATCTGAACGGCGCCTTCGCGGGCAAGCCGCAGAACCACGCGGCGATCAAGGCGATCCTGAAAGAAGTGGGCGACGACATCCCGGTGCAGCTCGGCGGCGGTATCCGCGACCTCGACACCATCGAGCGCTACATCGACGACGGCCTGCGCTACGTGATCATCGGCACCGCCGCGGTCAAGAACCCGGGCTTCCTGAAAGACGCCTGCAGCGCCTTCGGCGGCCACATCATCGTGGGCCTGGACGCCAAGGACGGCAAGGTCGCCACCGACGGCTGGAGCAAGCTCACGGGCCACGAGGTGGCCGATCTGGGCAAGAAGTTCGAGGACTACGGCGTCGAGTCGATCATCTACACCGACATCGGCCGCGACGGCATGCTCTCGGGCATCAACATCGAGGCCACCGTCAAGCTGGCGCAGGCGCTGACCATTCCGGTGATCGCCTCTGGCGGCCTGTCGAACATGGCCGACATCGACAAGCTCTGCGCGGTCGAGTCCGACGGCGTCGAGGGCGTGATCTGCGGCCGCGCCATCTATTCGGGCGATCTCGACTTCGCCGCCGCGCAGGCCCGCGCGGACGAACTGGCCGCCTGACGCTTTCGCCGCGCAGCGCGTGCTTTCCGCGCTCGCCATCGCCAATTACCGCTCGCTGCGGCAACTGACGGTGCCGCTGGGCCGGCTCACGGTCGTGACCGGGGCCAACGGCAGCGGCAAGTCGAGCGTGTACCGTGCGATGCGGCTCTTGGCCGACATCGCCAACGGCGGGGTGATCCGCTCGCTGGTGCGCGAAGGCGGGCTGTCTTCCACGCTGTGGGCGGGGCCGGAGCGCTTCTCGGCGGCGATGCTGCGCGGTGAACTGCCGGTGCAGGGCACCACGCGCAGCGAGCCGGTCGCGCTCAAGCTCGGCTTTGCCGGCACCACGGCCGAAGACTTCGGCTACGCCATCGACATCGGCCTGCCGCCGCCGGTGCCGTCGACGGCCTTCTCGCACGACCCTGAAATCAAGCACGAGGCCATCTGGAGCGGCCCGCTGCTGCGGCTGTCGACGCAACTGGTCGACCGCAAGGGCGCGGCGCTGCGACTGCGCGAAGGCAAGGGCTGGCAGGCCGTCGGCCGGCCGATCCCGGCCTTCGCCAGCATGATGACCGAGCACGCCGACCCGCGCGACGCGCCCGAGATGCTCACGCTGCGCGAGCAGATGCGCTCCTGGCGCTTCTACGACCACTTCCGCTCCGATGCCGAGGCGCCCGCGCGCCAGCCGCAGCTGGGCACGCGCACGCCGGTGCTGGCCAACGACGGCGCCGACCTGGCCGCGGCGCTGCAGACCATCCGCGAGATCGGCGACGGCGAAGCGCTCGACCGCGCGGTGGACGACGCTTTTCCGGGCGCCCGCGTGGAGGTGCGCGCCTTCGGCGACCGCTTCGAGACGCTGATGCACCAGCACGGCCTGCTCAGGCCCCTGACGGCCGCCGAACTGTCCGACGGCACGCTGCGCTACCTGCTGTGGATCGCCGCGCTGCTCACGCCGCGTCCGCCCGCGCTGCTGGTGCTCAACGAGCCCGAGACCAGCCTGCACCCCGACTTGCTTCCGGCCCTCGGGCGGCTCATCGCGCAGGCCGCGCGCGGCTCGCAGGTGATCGTGGTGTCGCACGCCGCGCGGCTGATTGCCGCGCTGGAGGACAGCGACGGCGTGCAGCCCGTGGTGCTGGAGAAACGGTTCGGCGAGACGCGCATCGCCAACCTCGACATGAGCGAGATCCCGCGCTGGGAGTGGCCGGCCCGCTGACGGCGGCCGCCGGGCGAAGGCTTACTCGGCCTTGACCGACATCGTCTGGATGATCGTCTGCAGCTGCGCGCTCATCGGCAGGTCGATGCTTTCCCCGGTCGGCAGCTTGCGCAGGAACCAGCGCTTGTACTGCCGCTCGATCTCGCCGTCTTCCGCCAGCACCTGGAAGGCGTCGACGACGACCTTGTTGAGCTGCGGATCGTCCTTGCGGTACATGATCCCGTAGGGGTCGTAGGAGAGGAAGTCGCCGACCACCTCGTAGCTGGCCCTGGCGGCGTCCTGCGCGATCAGGCCGTAGAGCAGCACGTCGTCGGTTGCGAAGGCATCGGCCTGCCCGCTCTTCACGAGCCCGAACGACTCCGCATGGTCGCGTGCCACCAGCAGGTCGATGCCGAGCTTGAACTTGGCCGACAGGTCGCGCAGCGTCTTCTCGTTGGTGGTGCCGGCCGTCACCGCCACCTTCTTGCCGGCGAGGTCGCGGAACGACTTGATCGGCGAGCCCTTGCGCACCAGCACCTTGGTGCCGGACACGAACATCGTCGGCGAGAAGCTCACGCGCTTCTGGCGTTCGAGGTTGTTGGTGGTCGAGCCGCACTCCAGGTCGACCTGGCCGTTCACGACCGCGTCGATGCGCGAATCAGAGGTGACGGGCACCCACTTGATGGCGAGGCTCCTGTCCACCGCGTCCTCGATGGCGCTCATCAGCGAGCGGCACAGCTCGATCGAATAGCCGATGGGTTCCTTGCGCGTGTTGAGGAACGAGAACGGCACCGACGACTCGCGGTAGCCGATGGCGATGGTGCCGCTGGCGCGTACCTTGGCCAGCGTGCCGGTGAGTTCCTGCGCCTGCGCGGCGACAGCCGCCGCGGCCAGCGCCACGGCCGCGAACAGCATGCCGATGCGTTTCATGGCGTAACGGCTCATGCGTGCGCCGGGTGGGCGAGGGTGGCGCTGGCCTCCTCGTCGAGCGCCTTGGCGTTGACCTCGGCGTCGCTCTCGGAGAGCAGTTCGCCTTCCCACTTGGCGACCACTGCCGTGGCGATGGAGTTGCCCACCGCGTTGGTGGCCGAGCGGCCCATGTCGAGGAAGGTGTCCACGCCCAGGATCAGCAGCAGGCCGGCCTCCGGAATGTCGAAATGGTTCAGGGTGGCGGCAATCACCACCAGCGAGGCGCGCGGCACGCCCGCCATGCCCTTGGAGGTGAGCATCAGGATCAGCAGCATCGTGACCTGCGTGCTGATCGGCATGTGGATGTCGTAGGCCTGGGCGATGAACAGCACGGCGAAGGTGCAGTACATCATCGAGCCGTCGAGGTTGAACGAATAGCCCATCGGCATCACGAAGCTGGAGATCTTGCGCTTGACGCCGAAGCGGTCGAGCGCCTGCAGGATCTTCGGATAGGCCGCCTCGGAGCTCGCGGTGGCAAAGGACAGCAGGAAGGCTTCCTTGATGAGCACCAGCAGCTTGAACACCCGAGGGCCCAGGAACAGGAAGCCCGCCAGCGTCAGCACGCCCCACAGCACGAACAGGCCCAGGTAGAAGTCGCCCATGAACACCGCGAATTTCAACAGGATGCCCAGCCCGTTCACCGCCACCGTGGCGGCCATGGCCGCCAGCACCGCGAGCGGCGCGAGCTTCATGACGTAGCCGGTGATCTTGAGCATGGCGTGCGACAGCTCCTCGATGGCCGCCACCAGCGTCTTTGCCTTGTCGCCCAGCGAGGCGAGCGCCACCCCGAAGAACATCGAGAACACCACGATCTGCAGGATCTCGTTGTTGGCCATGGCCTCGACGAAGGACTTGGGCACCGTGTGGCTCACGAAGTCCTTCAGCGTGAACTTGGAGGTCGCGAGGTTGGCCGAGGCGCCGATGTCGGGCAGCGGCAGGCCCAGGTTCTCGCCGGGCTTGAGCAGGTTGGCCATGACCAGGCCGATCACCAGCGAGACCAGCGACGCGGTCAGGAACCATCCGATGGCCTTGCCGAAGACGCGGCCGACCGACTTGGCGTCGCCCATGTGCGCGATGCCCACCACCAGCGTGGAAAACACCAGCGGCCCGATCAGCATCTTGATGAGGCGCAGGAACACGTCCGAGACGATGGAGACGTAGTCGGCAATTTCCTTCGCGGCCTTCTTGTCCGGAAAGCTCGTGAAGATCATGTAGCCCACGAGGATACCGAGCACCATGGCGATCAGGATCCAGGCAGCCATCGGCAGCTTCTTTTTCATGCGTATCCCCTTTTGTCGTTTATGAGTATTTCTTCGGCCACAGGGTATCGAAGAAGCCCCATGGCACGCAATGGCTCCAGGGGCCCAATTCCATGCGGCGGCCTTGCGGCTGGTGCTGCCTACAATTCCTTGCATGGAAATCAGCTCGATCGAGTTTCGCGGCCAGCCCGCCGTATGCGCCCGTGGCGCCGACGGCAGCAGCCTCACCGTGGCGCTGCACGGCGCGCAAGTGCTCTCCTGGATCACGGCCGACGGGGTGGAAAGGCTTTACCTGAGCCCGCGCGCCATATTCGACGGGCAGGCGGCCATCCGCGGCGGCGTGCCGATATGTTGCCCGCAATTCAACCAGCGCGGCATGCTGCCCAAGCATGGTTTCATGCGCAACCTGCCTTGGGAAACCCAGGCCACCGACACACCTGACACTCTCAGGCTGACATTGCGCGACAGCGAAGCCACCCGCAAGCTCTGGCCGCACGCCTTCGAGGCACGGCTCGAAGCCACCCTGGCCACCGGCAAGCTGCGCCTGGCGCTCACGCTGCTCAACACTGACCATGCACCCTGGACCTTCGCCGCGGCACTGCACACCTACCTGCGGGTCGACGATATCGCCCAGGTGCGCCTCGAAGGGCTGCAGGGTGCCAACCGCTGGGATTCGCTGCGCGATGACCGCCATGTGGAAACCGCGCCGGCGTTGCATTTCGACGCCGAATTCGACAGCGTCTACGCCGCGCCGCTCAAGCCGCTGCGGCTGGTGCAGCCCGCCGGCACGCTCGAAATCTCTCAAAGCGCCAGTTGCACCGAAACCGTGGTCTGGAACCCCGGTGCCGTGCTAGGTGCGAAACTCGCCGACATGCCCGAAGACGGCTTTCGCCACATGCTCTGCGTCGAGGCTGCCCGCATCGACGAGCCGGTGCTGCTGGCACCCGGCGCCCAATGGCAGGGCTGGCAACAGCTTTGCGTTTCCTGATTCTTTTCCGGTTCACCCCATGCTTGCCAAACGCATCATTCCCTGCCTCGACGTCACCGGCGGCCGTGTCGTCAAGGGCGTCAACTTCCTCGAACTGCGCGACGCCGGCGATCCGGTCGAGATCGCGGCGCGCTACAACGCGCAGGGCGCCGACGAGCTGACCTTCCTGGACATCACCGCCACCAGCGACGGCCGCGACCTGATCCTGCCGATCATCGAAGCCGTGGCCTCGCAGGTCTTCATTCCCCTGACCGTGGGCGGCGGCGTTCGCACCGTGGCCGACGTGCGCCGGCTGCTCAACGCGGGCGCCGACAAGACCAGCTTCAATTCGGCCGCCATCGCCGACCCGAACGTGATCGACGCCGCCTCGCAGAAATACGGCTCGCAGTGCATCGTGGTGGCCATCGATGCCAAGCGACGCACGCCGGAAGAAGCCGCCACGCGCGGCGCCGGCTGGGACGTCTACAGCCACGGCGGGCGCAAGAACACCGGCCTCGACGCCGTCGAGTGGGCCGCCGAGATGGTCCGCCGGGGCGCTGGCGAGATCCTGCTGACCAGCATGGACCGCGACGGCACCAAGAGCGGCTTCGACCTGGCGCTGACCCGTGCGGTGAGCGACGCGGTCGGCGTGCCGGTCATCGCCTCGGGCGGCGTGGGCAGCCTGGACGACCTGGCCGACGGCATCCAGAACGGCGGCGCCGACGCGGTGCTGGCCGCCAGCATCTTCCACTACGGCGAATTCACGGTCGGACAGGCCAAGGCCCGCATGGCGGAGCGCGGAATCCCCGTGCGCAGCTGAGCTTTTGAGGGTCTTTTTCTATCCCCGACAATATCTCCATGAATTGGCTCGATGAAGTGAAGTGGGACGCGAATGGCCTGGTGCCGGTCATCGCGCAGGAACAGGGCAGCAACGACGTCCTGATGTTCGCGTGGATGAACCGCGAAGCGCTCGAAAAGACCGCCGAACTGGGCCGCGCGGTGTATTTCAGCCGTTCGCGCAACAAGCTGTGGTTCAAGGGCGAGGAATCGGGCCATGTGCAGACCGTGCACGAGATCCGCCTCGACTGCGACAACGACGTGGTGCTGCTCAAGGTCACCCAGCTCGGCCACGAGCCCGGCATCGCCTGCCACACCGGCCGCCACAGCTGCTTCTTCAGCAAGTACGAAAACGGCAACTGGACTGTGGTCGAACCCGTATTGAAAGACCCGGAGTCGATCTACAAATGACGGCCACCGTGAGCAACGACAACACCTCCGACGCCCTGGCCCGGCTGGCCGCCGTCATCGAGACGCGCCTTCCCGCCCGCGGCGGCGACCCCGAGAAAAGCTACGTCGCGCGCCTGCTGCACAAGGGCCCCGACGCCTTCCTCAAGAAGATCGGCGAGGAAGCCACCGAGGTCGTGATGGCCGCCAAGGACGCCGACCATGGCGGGGATCGCTCGAAAATAGTGAACGAAGTGGCCGACCTTTGGTTCCACACCATGGTGGCGCTGGCGCACTACGGTTTTTCGCCGGCCGACGTGGTTGCGGAGCTGGAACGCCGCGAGGGAACCAGCGGCATCGAGGAAAAAGCCCTGCGCAAGGTGCAGCAGCGCAGCATCGAAGAAAAAGGCGGGGTCTCCGAATGAACGACATCACGACCATCGACGACTTCTCCTCGGGCAAGACGCCCGAGCAGCTCGAGAGCCTGCGCCAGATCACGCTGGCGGTCTACGTGCTGTATGCGCTGTCGTGGTTCACCGGCGGCCTCACGGGCATCGTGGGCATCGTGCTGAACTACATCAAGCGCGAGGACGCCGCGGGCACGCTCTACCAGAGCCATTTCACCTGGCAGATCCGTACCTTCTGGTGGGGGCTGTGCTGGTCCATCCTGGGGTTCATCACCATCTGGATCCTGGTCGGCTTCCCCATCCTCTTCGCCACCGCCATGTGGATGATCTATCGGCTGGTCAAGGGCTGGCTGAACTGGAGCGAACGCAAGCCCATGGCTGTCTGAACATGTCACACGATCCCAACTGCATCTTCTGCAAAATCATCGAGGGCAAGATTCCCTCGCGCAAGGTCTACGAAGACGAAGACCTGTTCGGCTTCCACGACATCGCGCCCTGGGCGCCGGTGCACTTCATGCTGGTGCCCAAGAAGCACATCGCCTCCATGGCCCAGCTGACGCCCGACGACGCTGCCCTCATGGGCAAGATCATGACCCTGGCCCCCAGGCTGGCGCTGGAGCAGGGCTGCAAGCCCTATCCGGAAGGCGGCTTCCGGGTCGTGGTCAACACGGGCGCCGAGGGTGGGCAGGAAGTTCACCATCTCCATGTCCATGTCATGGGCGGTCCCCGGCCATGGCTTCGCGGCTGAGCCGCATTAAGCCAAACTGTCACATTACGCCCGACTAAAATCGGACACATTCTTAGGAGTCTTCCATGGGTTCTTTTTCCATCTGGCACTGGCTGATCGTGCTGCTCGTCGTGGTCATGATCTTCGGCACCAAGAAGCTGCGGAACATGGGTTCCGACCTTGGTGGCGCCGTCAAGGGCTTCAAGGACGGCATGAAGGACGGCAGCTCGTCCGATGCCGCCGCCCCGTCGGCCCCGGCCCAGCAAGTGACCGGCCAGCCGGCCAACGGCGACAAGTCGACGATCGACGTCGAAGCGCGCCAGAAGTCCTGAGCACGGTCCGCACGTGCTCGACCTCGGCATTGAGAAGCTGGCGCTGATCGGCGTCGTGGCGTTGATCGTCATCGGCCCGGAGAAGCTGCCGCGCGTGGCCCGCACCGTCGGCACCTTGCTCGGCAAGGCGCAGCGCTACGTCAACGACGTCAAGGCCGAAGTCAACCGCTCGATGGAGCTCGACGAACTGCGCAAGATGAAGACCACCGTGGAGGATGCGGCGCGCGACGTCGAGCACAGCATCCACACCGGTGCGAGCGACTTCGAAAAGCAGTTCTCCGGATCGGGCGAAACCCTCTCGGCGCTGGCCGAACCCGAGCCGCCACCGCCGCCGGAGTACAAGCACCCGCGCAAGAACTGGCGCCTGAAGCAGGGCGCCACGCCGCAGTGGTACAAGGCGCGCAACGGCGTGCGCACTAAGGCGCTGTCGGGCGCGGCGCGCGTTGCGCGCTTCCGTCCGCACACGATCAACAAGATCAACTAGCGCATCCACAACACCGCGTTCTGAGCGCGCCGCACGCCGGCCGACGTCACGCTATCTTCTTTTCCAATGGCCGATTCCGACAACAAGAACATAGACAAAGAAGACGAGCTGGCGGGCACCGAGCAGCCGTTCGTGGCGCATCTGGTCGAGCTTCGCGACCGCCTGCTCTACTGTGTCTACGGGCTCGTGGTCGCCGGCATCCTGCTGGCCATCTGGCCGGGCCCCGGCGGGCTGATCGACCTGATCGCCATGCCGATCAAGGCCCACATGCCGCACGACGCGAAGCTCATCGCCATCGGCGTGTTCTCGCCGTTCTTCGTACCGCTCAAGGTGCTGATGATGGCGGCCGTGCTGCTGGCGCTGCCCTGGCTCATGTACCAGGCGTGGATGTTCGTGGCGCCGGGCCTCTACAGCCACGAAAAGAAGTTCGCGCTGCCGCTGATCTTCTTCGGCAGCCTGCTGGCCTACGCCGGCATCGCCTTCGTGCAGCTCTTCGTGCTGGACAAGATGTTCAGCTTCATCCAGCGCTTCGCGCCCGCGGCGGTGCAGGCGACTCCCGACATTTCCTCCTACGTGGAGGCCATTCTTTCGCTCTACATCGCGTTCGGCGTCGCCTTCCAGGTGCCGATCGTCGTGATGCTGCTGGTGCGCTTCGAGATGGTCACCATCGAGAAGCTCAAGTCCTTCCGCGGCTACTTCATCGTGGTGGCCTTCGTGGTGGCCGCGGTGCTCACGCCGCCCGACGTGGTGTCGCAGCTGGCCCTGGCGGTGCCCATGTGCCTGCTGTACGAAGTCGGCATCATCGGCGCCAAGTATTTCGCCAGCAGCGGCAAGAAGCAGGAAGACGAAGAAAGCGCCGACTCCGCGTCATCCAGCTGATTCCCTGAATGGGATCGCCGCAGGCGATCCCAAAGCCCGGAACACCGAGGAACCGGCTCAGCCGGGCCTCAGGTGTTGCCCCCGGTAGGGGGAAGGCGAAGCGGACACGAAGTGCCGCGCAGCCTGGGGGCGAGCCTATTCATTCGGCACTTGCCGCACCGGGCTCTTCGGCCGCAGGCCCGGCGTCACGTCCAGTTCCATCTTGTCGCTGCCGCGCTGCAGCGCGAAGCGGGAGGTGCTGCCCGGCTTCAGGCCGGCCACCGCGGTCAGCAGCGCCTGCACGTTGTCCGTCTTCTTTTCGCCCACCGAAGTGATCACGTCGCCCGGGCGGATGCCGGCCTTGGCCGCGGGGCCGTTCTGCAGCACGCCGGTGATGATCACGCCCGAGTCGGCCTTCACCCCGAAGGTCTCGGCCAGTTCGGGCGAGAGGTCGCTCGGCTCCACGCCGATCCAGCCGCGGCGCACCTGGCCTTCCTTGACGATGCCCTCGAGCACGATCTTGGCCATCGACACCGGAATCGCGAAGCCGATGCCCATGCTGCCGCCCGAGCGCGAGTAGATCGCCGTATTGATGCCCTGCAGGTTGCCGTTGACGTCGATCAGCGCGCCGCCCGAGTTGCCGGGGTTGATGGCCGCGTCGGTCTGGATGAAGTTCTCGAAATTGTTGATGCCGAGCTGGTTGCGGCCCAGCGCCGAGACGATGCCGCTGGTCACGGTCTGGCCCACGCCGAAGGGGTTGCCGATGGCCAGCACCTGGTCGCCCACCTGCAGTGCGTCGGAGTCGCCCAGCACGATCACCGGCAGCTTGTCGAGCTCGATCTTCAGCACGGCCAGGTCGGTGTCGGGGTCGGTGCCGATCACCTTGCCGCGCGCGTGGCGGCTGTCGTTGAGCGTCACTTCGATCTCGTCGGCGCCTTCGACCACGTGGTTGTTGGTGAGGATGTAGCCGTCGGTGCTGACGATCACGCCGCTGCCCAGGCCCACCTGGGGCTGGTCGTCCTGGTCGCCGAAGAAGAAGCGGAACCACGGATCGTTGCTGCGCGGATGGCGCTGGGCCGCCTTGCTGGTGTTGATGCTCACCACCGCCGGCGACGCCTTCTTGGCCGGCGCGGCCAGGCTGCCGGGCGCTGCGATGGCGGCGCTGCCCGTGGGCGCCTGCACGACCGACACCACGCCGCCCAGCGAGGTCGAGCGCTTGTTGAGCCATTCGGGCTTGAGCGTCGCGACGACGAAGTACGCCGCGAGCAGGACGGTCACGGCTTGGGCAAAAAGCAGCCAGGTACGTTTCATGAAGACTTGATGGAAAGACGTTCGAAGAGCGCCATTCCAGGCGCGGCACTGCCTGCGATTGTCCCTCAACGGCACGGCCCATAAACCGCGCCGGGCGGTCGAGATTGGGGCCGGCGGGCTGCGGGAATCCGGGATAACCCTTAGCATCCCGCGTCGGTTCCGATCCGGACCGTGTTTTCCAGGCCTCCCGCGCTGCCCACCCGGCGGATGCGGCCAGGCGTTTCGTCGGCGCGCCGCCTCCCGTTCCCACCCGGTCTTGCGGACCGGTGCGCGCAGCAACGATTTCTCCGTCAGCCATGACCCCAGAAGCAACCCTCCCGGACGGCGCGCAGCCGGCGCCGGCCCGCACGCTCGACTCGAGCGACTACAAGACCCTGGCCCTGTCCGCCCTCGGCGGCACGCTGGAGTTCTACGACTTCGTCATCTACGTCTTCTTCGCCACCGTGCTGGGGGCGCTGTTCTTCCCGGTGGACATGCCCGACTGGCTGCGGCAGCTGCAGACCTTCGGCATCTTCGCGGCCGGCTATCTGGCGCGCCCGGTGGGCGGCATCGTCATAGCGCATTTCGGCGACATCTTCGGCCGCAAGCGCATGTTCACGCTGTCGATCTTCCTGATGGCGGCGCCCACGCTGGTGATCGGCCTGCTGCCGACCTACGCGAGCATCGGCGTGGCGGCGCCCCTGCTGCTGTTGCTGATGCGCGTGCTGCAGGGCGCGGCCATCGGCGGCGAAATGCCCGGCGCCTGGGTGTTCGTGGGCGAGCATGTGCCGGCCAAGCGCTACGGCTTCGGCATCGGCATGCTGACCTCGGGCATCACCGGCGGCATCCTGCTGGGCTCGCTGATCGCGGTGGCCATCAACCGCCACTACTCGCCCGACCAGGTGAGCGACTTCGCCTGGCGCATTCCGTTCGTCCTGGGCGGGGTGTTCGGGCTGGTGTCGGTATACCTGCGCCGCTTCCTGCACGAGACGCCGGTGTTCAAGGAACTGGCCGGCCGCCGCAGCGTGGCGCGCGAACTGCCGCTGCGCACGGTGCTGCGCGAGCACCGGCTGGCCTGCGTCTACGTGGCGCTGCTGACCTGGGTGCTGTCGGCCGCCATCGTGGTGGTGGTGCTCTACACGCCCACCTACCTGCAGAAGGTGCACCACATCCCGGCCGCGTTGTCGCTCGAAGCCAATGCGCTCGCCACGCTGACCCTGACGCTGGGCTGCATGCTCGCGGGCTGGGCCAGCGACCGCGTCGGCACCCGCACGGTGATGCTCGTCGGCTGGGGCGGCCTGTTCGCCACGGCCTATCTGTTCTACACGGGCCTGCCCGGCACGCCGGCCACGCTGTTCTGGCACTACGGGCTGGTCGGCCTGTTCGTGGGCACCATCGCCACGGTGCCGATCGCGGGCGTGCGTGCATTTCCGGCGCCGGTGCGGTTCACCGGCCTTTCGTTCGCCTACAACATGTCCTATGCGGTGTTCGGCGGGCTCACGCCGGTGATCCTCACGCTCTGGCTGCAGCACGACACCATGGCGCCGGCGCACTACGTCGCGGTGCTGGCGGCGCTGGGCTTCCTGCTCGCGTTCCTGCCGCTTGCCGTGCGCGGCCATGCCATGCGCGACGGCGCGGCGCCCGCGGGGCGCGCGACAATGTCGCGATGAGCACCACCCGTCACGAACTGCTTCACGCATTCGACCTGCTGCTCGCCCCCGGGCGCTTCAAGGATTACGGACCCAACGGCCTGCAGGTCGAGGGGCGCACCGTGGTCCGCAAGATCGTCTCGGGCGTGACTGCCAGCCGCGCGCTGATCGAAGCCGCCATCCGCGCCGAAGCCGACGCCATCTTCGTCCACCACGGCCTGTTCTGGCGCGGCCAGAGCGGCTGCGTCACCGGCTGGATGAAGCAGCGGCTGAGTCTGCTGCTCGGCCACGACATCAACCTGTTCGCCTACCACCTGCCGCTCGATGCGCACCCGGAGCTCGGCAACAACGCGCAGCTCGGCCTGCAATTGGGGCTCGTCGCGCATCCCGGCGCCACCGGGCGCTTCGGCGAACAGGAGTTGGGTTTCCTGGGCACGCGCGAAAACGCAGAGGGCTTTGCCGATGCCAAGGCGCTCTCGGCCCATGTGGAGGGCGTGCTGAAGCGGCCCGTCACGCTGCTCGATACGGCGCAGCGTCCCATCAAGACCGTCGCCTGGTGCACGGGCGGCGCCCAGGGCTACTTCGAAGCGGCCATCGCGGCCGGTGCCGACGCCTTCATCACCGGCGAGATCTCCGAGCCGCAGGCCCACTACGCGCGCGAGATGGGCGTGGCCTTCCTGGCCTGCGGGCACCACGCCACCGAGCGCTATGGCGCGCAGGCGGTGGCCGGGCACGTGGCCGCGCAACTCGGGCTGGTGCACGAGTTCATCGACATCGACAACCCGGCATGAGCGCAGTGAACAGCCCCATCGCCATCACCCTGGGCGACCCCGCGGGCATCGGCCCGGAGATCATTGCCAAGGCGTTTCGCGAGGCACCCGATGCCACGCGCGGCACTTTCGTTGCGGGCGACGTTGGCACGATGCGCCAGGCCTCGCAGGCGCTGGCCGCACCGGGCGAGCCGGCTTGGCCGGTGCTCGAGATCGGCTCCGTCGCCGAGGCGGCCGCCGTGCCGCCGCGCTGCATCCCGGTGCTGCAGGTGATCGCGCCGCCTTCGGGCATCGAGATCGGCCGGGTCAGTGCCGAGGCCGGGCGCGTGGCGGGCGAATGCGTGGTGTGGGCCGCGCGGGCGGCGTTGCGCGGCGAGGTCGCCGCCATCGTGACCGCGCCGCTGCACAAGGAGGCGCTGTCCGCCGCCGGCTTTCCGTATCCCGGCCATACCGAGTTGCTGCAGGCCGAGGCCGCCGCGCACCTGGGCCGCACCGTGGCCGACGTGCCGGTGCGCATGATGCTGGCCAACGACGAGCTGCGCACCGTGCTCGTCAGCATCCACGTGTCGCTGCGACAGGCCATCGAGGCTGTTTGCTTCGAGGGCGTGCTCGAAACGCTGCGCATCACGCACCGGGCGCTGACGCATGCGCTGGGCCGCGTGCCGCGCATCGGCGTGGCGGGCCTCAACCCGCATGCGGGCGAAGGCGGGCTGTTCGGTTCGGAGGAGCGCGAGGTCATCGTGCCGGCCATCGAGGCTGGGCGCGCCGAAGGCATCGACGCCCACGGGCCCTATGCGCCCGACACCGTGTTCATGCGCGCGCGCGCCAAGGGCGGCGTGCCGTCCAGCGGCGAATTCGACGTGGTGATTGCGATGTACCACGACCAGGGCCTGATCCCGGTCAAATACCTGGGCGTGGAGAAGGGCGTGAACGTGACGCTCGGGCTGCCGCTGGTGCGCACCAGCCCCGATCACGGCACCGCGTTCGACATCGCGGGCACGGGGCAGGCCGATGCGTCCAGCCTCATCGAGGCATTGCGCATGGCCCGTCGGCTGAGCTGAAAGCAAGAGTCGAGGAGGCTTTCAGTAACACCGAGGAACCGGCTCTGCCGGGCCTCAGGTGTTGCCCCCGGTAGGGGGTAGGCGAAGCGACACGAAGTGCGCGCAGCCTGGGGGCGAGCAATAGTTATCTTTTGAGGCTGTCGCGGATCTCGCGCAGCAGAATCACGTCTTCAGGGGTTGCGGGCGCGGCGGCCGGTGCCGGCTCTTCGCTGCGCTTCAGGCGGTTGATCTGCTTGACCATCATGAAAATGATGAAGGCCAGGATCACGAAGTTGACCGCGATGGTGATGAAGTTGCCATAGGCCAGCACGGGAACGCCGGCTTTCTTCAGGTCGGCCAGCGTGTTCGCCACGCCGGCCGGCGCGGTGCCCAGCACCACGTAGAGGTTGGAGAAGTCGAGCTTCCCGAACACCAGGCCCACCAGCGGCATGATGATGTCGGCCACGAGCGAATCGACGATCTTGCCGAACGCGCCGCCGATGATCACGCCGACCGCGAGGTCGATCACGTTGCCCTTGACGGCAAATTCCTTGAATTCACTGAGGATGCTCATGATTCAAAAGGCTGCTGGAGCTCTGCTGTTGAAGGAGAGCCGAGTATGCCCGCGATTGCTCACTTCTCCAGCGGGCGCGGCGCAACATCGACGTGCGCGGCAGGCAACCCTTCACGGTTGCGCGCGGCGATCTGCCTGAAGCCGTCCTCGAGATGCCGCACGAAGCGCGGCGTGTCGAAATAGCCGCGCCGCGCTTCCTTGGCCGCCGCCAGCCGCGCACGCAGCGCCGCGAGTTCGTCGGGGTGCGTGGCGTAGTGGACCGCCTTGTCCACGTATTCCGCATGGTTCGTCGCCACCAGCTCCGGCAGGCCGATGGCGCCCAGCAGGCTGCCTGCCATGCGCGACACCATCGTCGAGCCCGTGAGCGCCAGCAGCGGCACGCCCGACCACAGCACGTCGTTCGCGGTGGCGCCGCTGCTGTAGGGGAAGGTGTCGATGAACAGGTCGGCCAGGCCGATGCGCGCCAGGTGCTGGTCGACCGGCATGCGCGGCGACACGATGAGGCGTTCGGCCGCGAGGCCGGCCTTTTCCCAGTGCGCGCGCAAGTTCTGCTCGAAGCCGTTCGGCCCCTGCGCGAGCCAGAGCACCGAGCCCGGGATGCCCTCCACGATGCGAACCCACGCGTCGAAGGTCTCGGGCTGGATCTTGAAGGACTGCGAGAAATTGCACAGCACGAACGCGTCTTCCGGCAGGCCGTGCGCCGCGCGCGTGGCCTTGTGCGGATTGACGGGCCGCTTCGTGTCGATCACCTGGAAGGTCTCGGGCAGGCGCAGCAGCTTCTCGGTGTAGCAGTCTTCCGTGCCTTGCGGCGAAAGAAAGTTGTCCGACACCAGGTAGTCGTAGTTGGTCGAGCCGCTGGTGCCCATGTAGCCGAGCCACATGAGCTGGGCGGGGGCCGTGTGGTAGGCCATGACCTGAGGCTTGGCGCCGCGCGTGTCGCCCGAGAGGTCGATCAGGATGTCGATCTCGTCCTCGCGGATGCGCTCGGCCATCTGCTGGATCGACTGGCCGTGCATGTCGACGAAATGCTCCGCCGACGCCGCGATGCGCGCGCGAGCCGGGTGGCCGTCGTCGGGGCCGTAGGAGTACACGAAGATCTCGAAATCCTTGCGGTCGTGCAGCCCGTAGAGCTCGGCCGTCAGGTGCGCCACCGGGTGGTTGCGGAAGTCGAAGGAGTAGTAGCCCACGCGGATGCGCGGCGACGTGCGGCGCGCGCCGGCGTCGGCGAAGGGCTTGATGGCCGAGGCCTTCTGGGCCACCGTGGCGGAGCGCCGGGTCCAGTGCATCAGCCGGCGGGCGTCGTCGTAGTTCGACATCAGGATGAAGGACGACACCGCCTGGTCGTTGGCCGGGTTGTCCAGGTGCGAGGCAATGCGCGCGCGCAGTTCGGGCACGCCGTCCCAGTGCGCGATGTGCGCCTTTTCTCCGAGCATCCATACCATGGCGGGCATGAAGGCCGGGTCGTCACGCAGGCATTGCTCGAACTCGGCGATCGCCGCCTCCGACTGGCCGGCCATCACGTATGTCACGCCGAGGTTGCAACGTGCGAGCACCTGGCGCGGGTGCGCCTCCAGCGCCTTCCTGAGCACTTCGATGGCCTTGTCGTAGTCGCCGAGGCGGAAGTTCACCGTGCCCAGGTTGTTCAGCAGCAGTTCGTTCTCGGGCAGGCTTTCGAGCGCCAGCTTGTAGAGCTCGGCCGATTCGTCGAAGCGCATCGACGCGCCTTCCAGCGTGCCACAAACGCCATAGAGCGCCGCGATGCCCTCGGGGTCCGACAGCACCTTGTGCCGGTCTTCGGCGGACCAGTTGCGCATGGCGTGCTGCATCGGCGCAATGGCTTCGTCGGCGCGGCCGCCGTCGAGCAGCGCCCTGGCCAGCAGGTACGACGCCTCGAAGTCCAGCGGGTCGGCGGCGGCCTGTGCGAGCGAATCCAGCGCGCCCGACCAGTCTTTTTGATGCGCGCGGATCTTGCCGATGTTCTTGTGCGCGGTGGTGTATTTCGGGTCGAGCTTCAGCGCCTGCATGAACTGCCCGAGCGCCTCGTCGAAGCGGTTCTGCTCCATGTCGATCGCGCCGGCGTTGTTCCATGCGGCAGGCGCCAGCGGTGCGAGCCGCGTGGCCTGCGACGCGGCGTCCCGCGCCTGGCGGAACTTCTTCTGCTGGCGATAGACCGCCGACAGGTTCACGTAGGCCTCGGGGTAGTGGGGCAGCGCCTTGATCGCGCGGCTCAGGTCCTGTTGCGCCTCGGCCAGCAGGCCCAGGTGCATGAAGATGGTTGCGCGCGTGTTGAAGTAGAACGGGTGTTGCGACTGCGCGATGGCGCGGTTCACGTAGTTCAGTGCCAGCCGGGGGCGGCCCTGGCGGTACAGCGCCTCGCCCGTGAGGTGCAGCGCGTCGGCATGTCCCGGCACGCGGGCGAGCAGGTCGTCATAGACCTGGAGGGCTTCAGCGAAACGGCCTGTGCGATGCAGCGTCAGGCCCTGCTCCAGGAGGCGGCCGGCATCTTCCGCGGACAGGGAGGGCGAAGGGGCGAGTGCAGATGAGTTCATGAGGCCGTGGAAGGAACGGGTCAGGAGGTCAGCCGGGACGCGCCGACCTCGATGCAGATGCAGAAAAGCCGGCTCCCCAGTATAGGGGCCGGCTTTCTTTTTTCATGGCTGGCGCGGGGGAAGCGGACGCCATGCCGCTGCCGCGCCAGGCGCGCTTCTTACCAGGACCAGGAAGCGCCCACGCCGCCGCCGATCTTGCCGCTCTGGCCGGTGCCGACGTTCACCTTGATCTGCGACGACTCGCCGAGGCGGAAGCTGACCGCCGCAGCGATGGCCGAGCGACCGTCGTACGAGCCGACGCCGACCCCCACGCCGAACTGCTTGCCGGCCTCCAGCGCAGGCACCGAGGCCGCCGCCAATGCGATCGCGGCACCCGTGCTGCCGGTCTTGCGCGCGTCCTGCGTCTCGGCCCGCACCTGGTTCAGCTGCTGCATGTTCGCCGCGTCCGTGGGCAGGATGCCGGGCGCCACGTTCTGCACGCGGCCGTTCGCGACCACGCCGTTGCCCGCCGTGACCGTGCCGCCGGCCGTCACGTTGCCCGTCACGTTGACCGTGCCCGCGTTCAACGTCGTGACGTTGCCCGTCACCGCGTTGATCGTGGTGATGTTGCCGGTCTGCGTGTTGAGCACCGTGATGTTGCCGTTGGCCGCGGTGATCGTCTGGAAGTTGCCGTTGGTGGCGTTGACCGTGCCCGCATTCACCGTGCTTGCGTTCACCGTGGTGACGCTCATCGAGTTGGCGGTCAGTGCGTTGACGGTGGCGCTGGCAGCCGACAGGTTGGTCGTGCTCACGTTGGTGGCGTTCAACGTGTTGATCGTGCCGTTGCTTGCCGTGAGGTTCACCGTGCCCACGCTGGTTGCGTGCACGGTGCCGGCGGTGATGCTGGCGGAGCTCAGCGTGTTGATCGTGCCGTTGCTGGCCGTGAGGTTGGTGGCGCCGACGCTGGTTGCATTCACGGTACCGGCGGTGATGCTGGCCGAGCTGAGCGTGTTGATGGTGCCGTTGCTGGCCGTGAGGTTCACTGTGCCGACGCTGGTTGCGTTGACGGTACCGGCAGTGATGCTGGTGGAACTGAGCGTGTTGATGGTGCCGTTGCTGGCCGTGAGGTTCACGGTGCCCACGCTGGTTGCGTTGACGGTACCGGCGCTGATGCTGGTGGAAGTCAGGCTGGTGATCGTGCCGTTTGCCGCGGTGAGATCGGTGGTGCCGACGCTGGCTGCGTTGACGGTACCGGCGCTGATGCTGGTGGAGGTCAGGCTGGTGATCGTGCCGTTTGCCGCGGTGAGATCGGTGGTGCCGACGCTGGCCGCGTTGACGGTACCGGCGCTGATGCTGGTGGAAGTCAGGCTGGTGATCGTGCCGTTTGCTGCGGTGAGATCGGTGGTGCCGACGCTGGCTGCGTTGACGGTACCGGCGCTGATGCTGGTGGAGGTCAGGCTGGTGATCGTGCCGTTTGCTGCAGTGAGATCG